>ERZ802830.304-NODE-304-length-48802-cov-12.6924_pt1 | contig 48802 bp, 34 predicted proteins | sample MGYA00345654_ERZ802830 | MGnify/ENA primary metagenome ERZ802830 (study PRJEB30503, sample SAMEA104212375) | marine metagenome | biome: Westerlies Biome; feature: [SRF] surface water layer (ENVO:00010504) within the epipelagic zone...; material: water...
TTGCCCGACTTGGAGAGCAAACACCAGATACGGAGAAATTATTTGTGTAAACTACACCCTCTCGGGCTAAACGATCTAAGTTAGGTGTTGACGCTCTTGGATCACCGTATGCGTTAAGATAAAATGGACTTAGATCTTCTGCCACAAGCCAAAGAATATTTAAAGGTTCGGTTTTTTTCTCTTGAATTTCGCAGCCAAGAAAGATTATTAAAATAAGGAAAATTGATATGTGCTTTTTTTTCATTTTTAGTATTTTAATTTATATTTTTTTAATTGGTTGACAACTTGTATTTTTCATAATGATCAAAAATAAAATCTGTCATAATATCTAAATTTTTCTGAGCAAACATTTTTTTATTAGTACCTGAGTGCACTCCTTCTTTTTCAATAATTAATTTTGATGGAACCCCTTTTTTAATTAATTCATCATGTAAAACTTGGCTTTGGCATACTAAAATTGAAGTGTCTTGAGCTCCATGAAATATTAAGAAGGGGGGAGTCTTTGAATTTATATAAGTTATTGGGTTTGCTAGTTCGTATAGGATTTTATTTTTTGAAGGTGGCCCTCCAATAAGAACACTTGAATTTTTTTTGTTTTTTACTCTTGTGCTGCGTTCTATGTTTGGGCAATCATCTAATGTCAATAGGTCAATAGGACCATACCAATCGATAACTGCATGAATATCAGTATTTTGGTCCAAATAATTCCCTAAAGAACCGTCTAAGTCAATTTTTTTTCCACTATAACTAAAGTCATTTAATCCAGAAGTAGTCCCCATGAATGCGGCAAGATGACCACCTGATGAATAACCTTGAACTACTATAAAATTTGAATCAATTCTTAATGCGTCGGAGTTTCCTTTTAAAAATCTAATTGCTGCTTTTATATCATGTACTTGAGCTGGAAAAACATGAGAATCAGAGGATCTATGATTAACTGTTACCACTATAAAATCATTTTTTAATAATTTTTTAACTCCATTTTTGATATGATTAAGTGCACCATCCTTTCCAGAATTTGATCTCCAGGCACTTCCATAAATTACAATGACACAAGGATATTTTTTAGCTTGATTTTTAAATTGAGTAACAACTTTATCTATTTTATCATATTCTTTATTGAGACTATATATTGCTAAATTATTTAAATTACTATTGATCTCTTTGGGGTAATAAATATCTAGTCTATGGCCATTTATACCATCTCCAACATAATCAACCGAGGAAAAAAAGTTTGGGTATACTTTCATTTCTCTATTTCCCCAACCCTCGCTGTAAGCAATACCCCATTGGCATTTAGCTGAAAAAGATATTATCACAAAAATCAGAAGAAATTTTTTTTTATTGATCATTATTAATTGTACTATTTAATTGTATTTTGAAAAATGATATCATTTTATTGTAAATTTCAGGAACTTGAACATTAGGTCCATGTCCACCATCTATAATTGTGATTAACTCTGATTTAACCCCTTTTTCTTTTAATATATTATGTAATATTTTACTTTGACAATAAGGAACAGTCAAGTCATTCATACCGTGAATTATTAAGAACGGAGGTGTATTTTTTGATATGTATGTAACAGGGTTGGCAGCTTTAGCTTTATCCTTATTTTTTTGAATTTGTCCACCAATTAATCTCGATTCAGGTGAATTAATATCATCATGTACCATTTTCGAACCGCATATATCCATCATTAAAAAATCGGTTGGCCCATAAAAATCTACCACTGCATCAACATGGCTTGAAAAATTTAAAAACTTACCCAAATTTCCCTCCATACTGTTATTAAATGAAGTTGTTCCAGCCAAACAAGCTAAATGTCCACCTGAAGAACTTCCTGTAATACCAAAGAACGAAGTATCGATTGTATATTTTTTTGCATTCCCCCTAATAAATCTAATTGCAGCTTTCACATCATGGATTTGAGCAGGAAAAATTGCATCGTAACTGGACCTATGATTAATCGAAACCACAGCAAATCCTGATTTTATCAATGCTTCTTTCTTTCTTTTATTTGCACCTTTCTTATCGTTTCTTCTCCACGCACTTCCATATATCGTCATCACTACGGGATATTTTTTTTTATTTTTTTTTTTAATATATTTATCTAAACTATGATAGCATTGTTCATTTCCACCATAGTTTAATTTTTTCTACTCAGTCTCTTTGGGTTCTTGGCACATTACATTTAAGCAAAAAAATAGCACAAATAAAGTTTTAATTTTTTTATTCATTTTTTATCGATTTTAGTGATAGAGGAATTTGAGGTGCTACATATTCCTGAAGAGAATTTTTAACTTCAGTATCCCATTGAAGCTCATCTTCCTTGAAAGTAAAATTATATACAACGCTTGTTGGGGTCTCATATAAATAATTAATTATTTGATAGCTGTCATTGCTTATCCAACCCCCAGAGGTGCCAATTTTTTTTAGTTTTTCTTCAGACATACCAAAAGTTATAATATTCTTATTGTTGTATTTGGTATAAGGTAGAGGATTTTTAAGATTATTTTTAACATAAGACCCATCTCCAATTTGGATAATTTGATTTATGCCATCTATTTTGATAATTATTTCATTTTTTGATTTACTTAAATTAAAAACTATTGACTCAATTTTTAGGATATTGTCTTCAATTTTAAATTCTTTCTCGAATTTTTTTTTGAATTTATTTTTTGGTGTCTTTAAAGAGAGGGTTTTATTTTTTTGAAGTAAAATTTTGTGATTTACAGGATCTTTTTTCAAAGGTTTATTATCTAATTTAGGAAGTAGAGACTCCCATACAATATTCATAACATTTTGCATGTTTCCCTCCCCTGCAGTAGTTACTACAGCCATTTCATAATCAGGAAGTATTAGACAAAACTGACTGTCCTTTCCGTCTCCTCTGTAGCTGCTATGTCTTGAAATCCAAAATTGATATCCAAAACCTTGTTGAAAGTCGTTATCTAACAAATTTCCGTTTGGAACTTGTTTTGAAGTAGCCTTATTTATCCATTCTCTTGAGAGTAATTGTTTTCCATTCCATACACCATTTTGAAGATAAAAAAGGCCTAATTTTGCAATATCCTCAGTTTTTAAATGTAATCCAAATTCAATATTTATTCCCATTTCACAAGAATCCCACTCAGGATAATCAATACTTAAAGGTTTAAAAAATCTATCATTTAAATAATCTACTACTTTTTGTCCACTCACTTTTTGAATTATTGCACAAAGCATGTAAGATGCATAAGAATTGTAAGTAGAATATGCACCTGGGTTTAATTTAATTTCAGATTCAATAAAAGCTTTAGCCCAATTTTCTATATCTGCCCTAGTTTTATTTTTTAATACTGGTCCTACGTGACCAGTTGAAAACGTTAGAAGATCACTTACTCTGAGATTTTGCATATTCCAGTTTAGATTTTTTGGAGCATACTCTGGAAAGAATGAAATCACAAAATCTTCAACAGATAAGAGATTCTCTTGAACAGCAAAACCGACTGCAGTTGAAATATAAGCTTTCGTCAAAGAATATAATAGATGGGGGTCGTTTTGACTATACGGATCCCACCATCCCTCTGACACAACCATTCCATTTTTCACAATCATATAGCTGTGAATAGCATCTAATTCATTTTCAAATCTTTTTACCATTTCCAAAATTGACTTTGAAGATATTCCTTCATTTTCTGGAATTCCTCTTTCAATTTTTTTCCCCTGTGCTTGAAATGTAAATGGAATTAAAAATAAAATAAATACTAGAAATGATTTTTTCATAAGTCATATTTGGTTAAATTTTTTTTAATAATCTGTTGCCAAAGGTCGTAACCCAAATTATTAAAATGTAAACTATCACTGACAAAATATTTTCCCTCGGGCTTTCCTTTTTTACTAATAAAATACTTTCTAGTAGAAATGAAATGTAAGTTGGGTTTTTGTTCAGTATATTCTTTTATTAGATCATTTGCTTGAGCAATTTTATCCCAGACCTTCCACCTACTTGGGGTTGGAGTTGTTTCAATTACATAAATCGGAATGTTGGGAGATAACTTTTTGTGAATTTTACTAGTTATTACTTTAAAAAGTTTTTTTATTTCATTTGGCGTCAAGTCTTTATGAAGTTTATCCCAACTACTATATCCGGTTATATCATTAGCAACAAAAAGAAAAACAGCTGACGTATTATTTTTACCTTCAATCAAGCGGTCTACAAAATGAATTAAGTCGTAATAATGAGCTCCACCGTATCCACGCTTAATAACAGGATAAGGCGCCATATCTTCCTCAATGGTGTCCCAGCGCCGAATACTTGAGCTACCCATAAACAAAAAATAATCCTCTTTTTCTAAATGGTCTTTCAATTCTTCTAGCTTTTGGATTTCTTGTTCAAAATGATCGGTATGCTCCCGATATTTGAACTGAAGGGAGCAGCTAGAGATTATACTAATTTGTATCAGGAAAAATATATTGCGAGGTGATATCATAAAATTATCTTTCTGCTATAAGCTCTGTTCCCTCATTTACCAACCAATCATCTAAAAGCTTACGTCCTTTTATTAATTGATTTTTAAATTTAGGGTCTTCTAATAGGTTTTTAGATTCACTAGGATCTTTATCAATGTCGTAAAGGATTTCGTAAGTTATTCCATAGACAACACTTCTAACATATTTAAACTCATCATAACGAACCATTCTACCAAATTGATTTTGACTGAAAACAATATCAAATTCATTTGTTGATACCTCAGATTCTAAAATTTGTTTTTTAAAGCTTTTTCCATCTATTCCTTTTGGGATTCCCACTCCTGCAAGGTCTAATAAAGTAGGCATGATATCAATGGTACTAACCAGTGCATTATTATTGGTAGTTGATTGCTTAATCTCTTTGGGATACCTTATGATTACTGGAATTTTGGAAGACTCCTCATAGAATGTCGTTTTAGCAATAAGTTTATGACTTCCAGACATTTCGCCATGATCAGTGGTAAACATGACGATTGTATTTTCTTCCAGACCTTGTTCTTTTAGGTTTTTTAAAAGTAGTCCAATCAGTCGATCTGTATTTTCAATTAGCAGCTGGTAGGTGGATATAAAACGTTTCCACTGATCTTCATTTAATCCAAAAACTTCCTTATACATAAAGTCCTCGTGTAGGATCATTCCTTTTTCATAAGCTACTTCGTGATTGTTGGGTAGATCTGGTCTAGGCTGGAAACGTAAATAAGGCTCGTCGTCATTTCTAGCAAAGTGGATGGCATCTGCAAAAGTAGCCCCTTGAACTTTCCCCCCTAGTACTCTACAAATATCGTGTGGATTGATCAGGGATAGTGTCATAAAAAATGGCTTATCCTTTTGATCCTTGATGTATTTAATAGCGTCTTCAGTAAAAATGGGATCATATGCGGAACCCTCAGCTAACATTCCACCATTTGAGTGCGTCATAGATCCAAATTCAGTAGCACTTGCGTATCCATAGCCTCCAGCGTGTTCCTTGCCAAAATATGCCACATTATATCCTGCTTCCTTGAAAGACTTTCCTAGGGTAGGTGTAAATTGGGCACGAGCAAGAATAGAATCTTTTTTAAGATTAAACCCCACATCATTGTGGTGGGAATATAGCCCCGTAAAAAGACTTGCTCTTGCTGGGGTACATAATGGATAAGTAGAGTAAGCTTGCTTAAAGCTAATTCCCTGTTTTGCCAAAAGATCAATACCTGGAGTTAGAATACCATTGTCATAATTTCCAGAGCCATCAGAGACTTTAGTTGACCATTGGTCTGAGATAATTAAAATTACATTGGGTGGCTGATCTATCGATTTTTGGGTTTCACATGAAACCAGTGACAGAATCACACAAAAGATAAAAAACCAGTTGAGTTTTTTCATAAAAAAACTTTTGCTTAATACTTGACAAAGCCTTTATAACTTACCCAATCAAAATCGGCATAGCCAGTTGTTTTCTGACCATTACTAGTAGCATAAATGCCAACGTTTGCTCCAGTGTACATCATCCCAAGAACAATATTATCTGGTGTTTCTGCCAGTTTTTCGTAGGAGGCTCCTCCATTAACAGAGAAAAAGTACAAATATTTTCCATTTTTAGAAGCAATCTTGAGTAAAATCTCTCCAGCGTAATTTGGTAAAGCCTTTGATTTAAAAGCTTTTACTTCTGTATTAGGAATTTTTGCAGAATCAGTCATTGCAGTTACTTGATTGTTTTTCTCTTTGACGGTTACTTTAACAAAGTGCTCCCTACCAATTTTTTGAACTGTTAAATTAACAAAGTTTATATCTTTCTGATAAACGCTTATTCCAGCTTCCTCAAGATTTTTCTTTGGTTTGAATTTCATTTTTACTTCCCATTCAAATTCACTTTCCTTCTGTGTTATTCCCATTGCACTATAACGTTTTCTTGGCTGGAAGGCCTCAGGTTTTAAATAGAGTCTTAGATGACCTTTATTTGCTTTGAGTGAGAAGGTATTAGGTTGTGGAACTCTTCTGAACACCCAATCAGGAGCCAATAGCTTTGCATCAAAATTATCATTGAAAGTATCGTTATAAAACTGATGTTTATCTGCAAATGGTAATGGATTAATTCGTTCCACTTTTCCAGTTTCAGGAGCAACTACAGGGAATAAATATCGAACAGGTTCCCATTTGGTTTTACTCACTTGCTGCCATCTTACGATTTGATTCTCCCAAATCACAGGCATTAAATGTGTTTCTCGCCCCATATTGGAGTGGCCGTCTCTGTCATTTCTTTTCCCCAATGAGACCATAAACCATCTTCCGTCTTCTAATTTAACCAGATCAGCATGCCCGGTGCTGTGAACCCAATTTTTCATTGACAGGTGTCTTGAAGTAAGGATTGGATTTCTGAGTCCCGTTTCATAGGGACCAAAAATATCATCACTTGCAGCGATCATTACAGCATGGTGGAAACTTGTTCCCCCCTCGGCTACTAATAGATAGTATTTTCCATGTTCTTTATAAATATGGGGACCCTCTGTGTGACTTTTATCACAAGCTCCCTCCCAAAGGGAATGTCTGTCTCCAACTAATTTCCAATTTTCAAGATCTAACTCTTGTGCCCAGATCGCTCCGATTCCACTTGAGTACATATCACCAGGATTATGTGTTCCAACAAAGTATACCTTACCATTGTCATCAAAGAACAAATCGGGATCTATACCTCCAGCTCCCTCAATCACGTGAGGATCAGACCAAGGTCCTGCGGGATCTTTGGCAGTAATGATAAAGTTGGTATTTGATTTTGTGTTATTTGGATTAGCACGGTCGATTTGGGAGTACATGTTAGTGGTTACGATATAAAATGTACCCTTGTTGTATCTGATTGTAGGGGCGTGGATTCCACCATTTTCTTGTACATCCACAAGATTAACTGCTCCTGAGGCTTGGCTAGGCCTATGAAGGCCATTTCCAATTAGCTCCCAGTTAACAAGGTCTGTACTGTGATGAATTGGTAGTCCAGGAAAATATTCAAATGAAGAATTTACAATGTAAAAATCCTCACCTACCCTACAAATTGATGGATCGGGGTATCCACCAGGAATAATAGGGTTAATAAACTTACCCTGACTAAATAATAAATAGCTTGAAAAAAGAAATGTAAAAATGGATAATCTCGTCATTAGTTATGGTTTTAAAAAAAAGGAGGGTTAAATAAATTAGCCCTCCTTTTACTCAATTAATTATGTAAAGTACTCTACAAATTCTTATTGACACTTTTCACCAAATACCATATCAGTTCCGTAGCCAGGATTTTTGACTACAATTGAACCGTCAGCATTTTGGAAATTCAAATGTATTTCAGTAATTATTTGATTACTCACACCGAAGTATGCTGGAGGCCAAATAGTTTTTGACCATGTGTCAGCACCACTTAATGTCATTTTAGCTGATGCGCTTCTGTCAACTTTAGCAACAGTTGTTCCATCACCTAATAAGGCAGTAGCACACATATATACTTCGCCTGCATTGTAAAGAGCAGTGTTAGCTCCAAGATATCCTTCTTTAGCATCAAATCCTATAGTAATGATGTCATCAAAAGTATAGCCATCAGCTCCAGCACCTACAGTTGCGGTGTAAGTTGGCGCGGGACCTGTTAGGTCAGTAGCGTCAGCTGATGCTCCAGTAATAGCCATTTTTTTCCACTCATAGTCATAAAAACGTGATGGAGCACCTGTAGTTGTGGAGGCATCGATATGAGCTTCCATTTTAAACCCTTGATCGTGAACACCAACCCAGTAACCTAGTTTCGCGGCAGAGTGAGCACTACCTACTTTTAAGCTAATAGAAACTGTTCCTTCAACGCTAGTATTTCCCGCATCTACTTGATCTGAGTAATACATTACCCACTCCATTTCTCCATAGTTTTCATCAAATCCTAGAATTTCCTCGGCATTTGCTGCCCAAGTTAAACCATTTTGGCTACCATCGGCACCTCTACCTTTTTTATATCCTTTATCTTGGGTTCCGTCGTCAAGAATCATTGTTCCATTACCTACTCTAGGTTCGGTATTTAGCGGAGAATCAAAGGTTAAAACGGCATTTTCTGCAACTTTCCATTCCTTTGGAGCGCATATACCAATTACTAATCTTTTATAGTTTTGATTATTATTTTCAGTATCTAGCAATACATTTAAAGTTACAGTTTGGGTTGAACCAGCTCTTGCACTATCAGGTGCATCCACAGATTTTAGTTCCAGACATGCAGTCACAAACAAAAACACCAATGGCAAAGCCAAGAAGCCGAAAATAAATGTTTTATAATTAAAATTAAATCTTCTCATTTTCATTATTTTTTAAAGTTATATTGGTATGAAGTAGCTCCACAACCCATCGAAAAAGTTAAACCCATAGACGAATTATTAGAGGCATAGAGTGGCATAGCGAGTGATGTTACAACAACATCTGTGCCATTTGTGAAATTGATACTAGTAGGTTGATAATCGTCATCAAAGGACCATGAGCCTGAGCTAAATGGTGTTCGAGCATTACCCAATGTAGGAAATGGAAGATTAGATGAACCTAAAGTAAATGATCCAGCTTCAACTTGAAGCGTTAGTCCTGTGGCAGATGGCATGTGTGATGTAATATCACTACCACCTCTATGAACAGAGTGAAGTGTCCATGTACCATTGATATCAGTGACGTAATCAACAAGAGCGTCTTGTCTTACATCAAACGTATCAGCTTCGTCGCAAGATACAAGCGTTGCGAGCGTAAGTGTCAATGTTAAAAAGAGTATGTTTCTCATAATTGTATTGAATTTGAATTTATTTTAGTGTTTAATTAATTAAGATTATGTATATCTATTTCGGATTGTGGAATCAGATTATAGAGTTTAAGGCTGTAATCTGAAAATGAAATAAATCCATTCCCACTTTCATTAACTATACTTTTTTGGAGTCTTCGGCTATTAAAAAACCGGTCTCCAGTCTCATTGTAGAGTTCTTTAGATCTCTCGTTGAAAATTATTTCAAGCATAGCAGATTTACCAGGTGTACCTGAAACAACATCAGAGGCACCGGCTCGATTTTTAACTGCATTTACATCAGAAACGTCTTGAGCAGCTACAGTATTGTTTACCATAATATTTGACTCTGCTCTGGTAAGATACATTTCGGCAAGTCTAATTCCTATATAGTCAACATTATTATTAGGATATTTTCCATCTGTATATACAACACCATCTTTCTCAGTCATCAAATCAGTAAACCTTTTGTCACTGGGATCAGCAGCTCTTAGCTTTCCAAGCACTCCATTTGGATTAAGTGAGGTTATACCATTTACATCATCAGCTTGATAATTATTAAAACCAATTGAGGCTGAACCAAATGTATCTTCACTTCTATTAGTAATTATCGAGAAAATTACTTCTGCTGAAGCATTACCTTTTGTGTAAATATCAGAAACATTTTGCTCAAGAGCGAAACCTCCACTAGTTATTACCTCATTAGCCCTGTCATACGCAAGATCATATTTCCCATGATAGAAATATATTTTTGCAGCCATTGCTGTAGCAGCTGAATAAGAGGTAATCCCTCCAGAGATTGCTAAATTGGTTCTTGCCGCTTCAATGTCAGATTCTACTTGAGCCATAATCTCAACGGGAGAAGCTTGAGTAACCCTATCAGTTGTTCCCATAACTGTTGTAACAAGTGGAACAGATTTTCCAGTTGTGGGGTTAGAGAACCAATTGTTAAGATGGAAATAACAAAATGCTCTTATAAAGTAGGCATCCCCTTTAGCACTTGCTTTCTCTGCAGCGGTTCCATACATATTATCAATATCAGCATTTAAGACCAGATTTACTTTATTGAATGCATTATATGCAACTGTATATCTATTAAACATTTGTGGCATTCCTGCATCTGTCCAAGTGAACCAAGGTTGCCAGTTGGCACTTCTTCTAATTAGAACATCTCTAACGAGTGTTGTGGACTGCATGTGTTCGTAAGCGGTCATGTTACGCAAGTTTGAATATGCTCCTGCATTAAGCGAATTCATCGCATTAATATCAGTTAATTTATCTGCTGATAAACCAATTGTTGAATATTCTTCCAAAAAATCTTCACAGGAAGTAAAAACAAGGCTTAACGTCAGTAAACTAACAAATAATCTTCTCATTTTAAATTTCTTTATATTTTCCATCAGTTTAAAATTTTAGATTAAGACCTATGTTAACAGTTTTTGCCTGCGGAACTTGTTTCCACTTGTCCATCAAACTTGTGTTACCACCTCTAACATGGTTTTCAGGGTCATACATCCAAGGTTGAGCATTAGTCCATGTTAAAAAGTTTGTTAGTTTGGTATATAGATCAAGTCCTTTAATTGGGCTCCCCTCAGGAATATCAAATGAATAAGTAAATGTAAAATCTCTTAATCTAAGATAATCTACATCAGATACGTATTGAGTCGTTCTGGACCAAATAGTAGGATCAGTAGTTAGCTGGCCAATATTAGTAACATCACCAGGACTTCTCCACCTACCCAACATATGTCTTAATGGAGTCAAATTCATAGATGAAGCGAAGTATTTGGAGTTGATAATTTCTCCAGAAGCGACATAATTTTGTCCAACAGCAAAAGATAACAAAGCACTAACACTCCAGTTTTTATATCTTAAATCAGTACTAAAACCACCTGTATAATCTGGATAAGGATTTCCAAAAGGGACATTGTTATTACTAAAAAATGCATTCAAAGAGTTGAATTGTCCTTCAACCTGGCTTGTGGTAAATAACATACCATCTGATTGTTGAACCCAAAGATCTTCTCCAGTGGCAGGGTCAATTCCTCCCCATTCTGGCATTCTTTGAATTCCAACTGGCTTCCCTCTATAAATAGCTGTATTTCCAAACCCTGGGATATTAATTCCATCTGGGTTATCTCCCAAGTCTGTTACTTCATTTGTATTTCTTGCCAATTGAAGTTCAACATCCCAAGAAAGATCATCTTTATCGGCTAAAGTTGCTCCTAATATAACTTCGAAACCATTATTCTGCAACTCACCAATATTTGCAGTTACATTATTCACACCAGTAATAGCACTTACAGGGAATGGAAGTAAAAGATCAGAAGTTACTTTTTCATAATAATCAATATCTGCTCTAATTTTCCCGTCAAACAATTCCATACTCACTGCAAAGTTGGTTTGAGCAGCAGATTCCCAACCTAATTCATCATCAGGAATGTTAGATAAAGTGATTCCGTTTTGTAAATTATAGTTTCGTTGAGTGTATCTAGACTCATTTAGATAATTTCCAATTTCAGCATTACCAGATATACCATAACTTGCTTTAATTTTAAAGAAATTAAAAACATTTTTTAAAGGTTCGAAAAAGTCTTCTTCGCTTATGTTGTAACCTAAGGAGGCTGCTGGGAAAGTACCCCACTTTCTGTCTTTACCAAATCTTGAAGAGCCATCTCTACGAGCAGTTAGTGATATGAGATATTTTCCTTTATAGTCGTAGTTTACTCTTGAAAGTACGGATAAAAAGGTGTAAGCACTTTCATTAAAAGTTGGAGTTAAAACTGCTGCATCTGCAGGTGTTCTTAATGTTGAACTAGAAAACCCAACACCCTTCATGTTGTTAAGATGAAATTTACTTTTCGAGGCTTCGACCCCTGCTAAAATGTCAAAATTGTGATTACCAATTCTTTTCCTGTAATTTAAAAGGTTTTTCCAGTTCCATGAATTCCTCAATGAAGCAGAAGTAGTTGCTTGTCCTTCACCAGATTCACGTAATCGGCCATCACTGTAGGCCTTAAGATTTGTGGATATACTATTTAGGCCATATTCTGTCCTAAACTCAAATCCCTTAGCTATTTGGTATCTTATATACCAACTTGCGATGAAGCTTCTGTTTTTTGTGTTAGTTGTAAATAAATCTACCCCAGCTCTCGCATTTCTCAGAACATTAAAATATGTCCCGTCTTCTTTATAGACTGGGTGTATAGGAAGATTAGTATTTGACTTACCTACACCATTTTGAACAGGTACAGGTGAATTATTCACATAACTGAAATTCATGTTTGAACCTATACTTACTTTGTCATTAATCTTGTGAGTTAAGTTAGTTCTAGCATTTAATCTTAAATATTCATTTCCAACGAAAATTGACTCCTCGTCAAGAAAGTTACCACTTACGAAAAATTTAGTCTTTTCATCCCCACCAGAGGCTGATATATTTGCTCTATAAGCTACCCCAGTTTTAAGGGTTGCATCTTGCCAGTCTGTGTCAGTTGCTAGTGCTTGCCCCTTTGTTAATCCGTCAACTAAAACGCCACTAGCATCCCAAAATTTGGTAGGATCATTACCACCGTTGTACCAAGCTTCTTGAGCTAGGGTAAGAAATTCCTCTGCATTAACAAAATCAAGTTTTCTAGTGGTTTCAGATAAACCAATATCAAAAGTGGCTTCAATTTTTGTAGCACCTGCTTGACCTTGTTTTGTAGTAATTAAAATTACCCCATTAGATCCTCTTGCGCCGTAAATAGCAGTAGCTGCAGCATCCTTTAAGATTTCCATTGATTGAATGTCATTCGGGTTTATGCTGGATAGCATGTTAGTATCTATATCCATAAATCCGACATTATTACTTCTATCCAAATAACCTCCATCCTCCATGATGATACCATCAATTACAAACAACGGCTCAGAAGATGCGACAGCTGAATTAGCACCACGAATTCTGATTTTTGTTTGAGCTCCAGACATACCTGATCCAGTAACTACCTGAACTCCTGCGGCTCTACCTTGCAGGGCCTGTTCAAAAGATCCTAGAGCAGTATTTTTTACACTTTCACCGTCCACTCTAACAATTGAAGAAGAAAGGTTTTTAGCGATTACTGAGCCATATCCTGTTACAATCACCTCCTCAAGGTTTTCACTCGACTCCTCCAATTCAATGAATAATTCAGTTTGTCCCGAGTAAACTACCATTTTAGTAGCAAATCCCACATAACTAAATTCAATTTCATCTCCATCAGAAACTTTTTCTATGATAAAGTTACCATCGAAATCGGTTAGCGTTCCATTTCCAGTTTCAGTATTTATAATATTGACACCTGGAATAGGATCTCCGTCCGAAGTAATAGTACCCTTTACCTGCTGACTAAAAGCTTGGAGGGTAAATAAAAACGTTAAAAAGACTATTAAATAATTTTTCATATAGTAATATTATTTTAAAGATTATTTTAAGTCATTTATGAATTATAATTAAATAATTTCTAATTAAAACTAAAATTTAAAACCAAAATAAAAACAGAGAATAATCAAGTAACTTATTAGCAATAGATAGCTATGGTAAAAAGTATTATGGTTATAATTAAATGCTGTTGTTTGGTTTAACTGTACACACTTACACCCCAAACATATGAATTTTATGTACTATTTTATCTTATTTTGCGATTAAATCCTATAAATATTTACTACAACCTTGTAGTTAATTGTCTAAAATGTTTCATTTTAACTGTTTTTAGGGTAATTTTTTTAATTTTAGGATAATTCAAAAAAAAAAATTTTTTTTACAAAATTTTAATTTATTGCAATAAATGCGGAATAAAATCACCCTAAAAAAAATTGCTCAGGAGCTTAATGTCTCAATTTCTACAGTCTCAAAATCCCTCAAAGACAGTCATGAAATAGGGAAAGAGACCCGAGAACGTATTAAGGCTTTTGCCAAGTCTCATGGTTATCGTCCAAATAGTATTGCCTTGAGTTTGAAGAACCGAAAAACTAAAACCATTGGGGTAATCATCCCCGATGTTGTTCACTATTTCTTTGCTCTGATTGTTAATGGGATTGAACAAGTAGCAAGAAAGAATGGTTATAATGTTGTAGTAGCCTTATCCTATGAGTCCTTTGAAAAAGAGGTTGTAAATATGGAAACCCTAGCAGATAGCTTAATTGATGGGTTTATACTATCCCTTTCTAAGGAGACGCTTAAAAAACAAGATTATTATCATATTAATGAATCCATCAACCAGGGAATGCCTGTTGTTCTTTTTGATAGGGTAGTTGCTGAAATTGAATGTGATAAGGTAATTGTTAATGATTTTAAAGGTGCGTACGATGCCACAAAATTGCTTATTGATAAGGGTAGAGAGAATATACTGCTTTTGACCACAGAGGATTACATTAATGTTGGAAGACTTAGAACCCAAGGTTACATTAAGGCAATACAAGACAATGGTTTATCCTTAGAAAACCACCTGATAATTAAAGTCGAAGACACGCAAGTCTCAGACGACGTTCTACCTGAATTGGAAAGTAGTATTGCAGACGCATTTAAGAAGAATAATAAAATTGATGGTATTTTTGCCGTTAATGAAATTTATGCTGGAGCTGCCTTGAGGGTCTTAAGAAAGCTAGGAAAAGCAATTCCTAAAGATGTCGCATTGATTTGTTTTACGGATGGGCTGATATCTAGATATTCCTATCCATCGTTGACAACTGTGAAACAACATGCGGAGGAGATTGGAAAAGCTGCAGCAGGTAAATTAATTGAGAGATTAGAAAATGAAGATGATAACCTTAAGTATGAGCAGAAAGTAATCAAATCTGTTATAATAGAAAGAGAATCTACCTAAATTTATTTGCTTTTTCATATAATTCCACTATGTTTGAAAAGCTAAACTAACTCACACTTCACACAATTAGTTTTGACAAACTACTAGTTTGTCAGTAATATATTTATTATGAAACAACAATCCCTGAGCTTCTGGGATATCTGGAACATGAGTTTTGGATTCCTTGGAATTCAATTTGGTTATGCATTACAAGGTGGTTTTATGTCCAGAATTTTTCAAACCCTGGGTGCTTCCACAGATGACATCCCACTTTTATGGGTTGCAGCTCCCCTTACAGGATTAATTGTGCAACCTATTATTGGCTATTTAAGTGATCGAACGTGGCATAGTAAGCTTGGTAGAAGGCGCCCCTATTTTTTAGTAGGAGCTATATTAAGTTCCCTTGCACTGCTGATTATGCCCCATTCTCCTATTTTATGGATGGCGGCAGGTTTACTTTGGATACTTGATGCTTCAATTAATATAAGTATGGAGCCTTTCAGGGCATTGGTTGCAGATAAACTACCAGAACAACAACGAACCTATGGATTTGTTGTTCAAACACTTATTATTGGAATTGGAACATGGGTGGCCAGTAATTTACCTTGGTTTATCTCAACACTCGGAGTAAGTGATGCTGCTGGACCTGGAATTATTCCTTTATCGGTTAAACTAGCATTTGCTATTGGCGCAATTGTCTTTTTGGGAAGTATTTTATATACAATATTTACTACATCGGAAACCCCACCCAAAAATATTGAGGCTTTCAAAAAGAAAATTAAAGAAGAAAATAGCGGGGCTGCTAAAGAGATATTTCAGAATATTTTCAAAATGCCCAAAACTATGTTTAAGCTGGGAGTAATCCAATTCTTTAGTTGGTTTGCTTTTTTCTCTATGTGGAGTTTGGCTAACCCAGCTTTGACAGAACACGTTTTTGATTCCCCAGCTCCAATTGAGCAGAATTTTGATTTTAAAGTTTTAGCTCAATCAACTGCCTTTGATAAGCAAAATGAATCCTTTCAAAAAGCATCAAACTTAGTTGGAGCTAATATGGGGGTATATGGACTTTCTTCTATGGCTTTTGCTTTATTATTGACCTTTTACAGTTCGAAAAAAACGGTTAATAGAAAATATTTACACATGGTTTCTTTAGCACTTGGAGGAATTGGGTTTTTGATGATGTATTTTGTGCCTGATCCCGAGTTGTTATGGCTATGGTTTTCTCTGGTAGGGATTTCTTGGGGCAGTATTTTATCCATGCCCTATGCAATGCTATCCAGTACTATAGCTCCTGAAAAAATGGGAATTATGATGGGAATATTTAATATGTTTATTGTTATTCCTCAAATTGTAGCTGCTCTTGGAGGGGTAAATTTTTTATATGGATTAATGGGAGAAGCACCTATTTTTGCCTTGGTCGTAGCTGGTCTTTCACTTCTTATTTCTGCATTTTCCAATTTATTAATCACTGAAAAAAATGTCATTAGTTATGATTCGTAACATAGAAATAAAAGGCTTGATATTTGATCTAGACGGTGTTATTGCCGACACAGCTCACCTGCACTACAAAGCTTGGTGTAAAATTGGAGAGCAATGGGGTTTTAATCTCTCCCTAGCCCAGAATGAAGAACTAAAAGGTGTAAGCAGAAAAGATTCTATTATAAAGATAGCTAATTGGGCAGGGAAAAGTTTTACCGAGGAAGAGTTGGATGCTTTTGCGTTAGAAAAAAACGAAAATTATTTGAGCTATTGTCAAACTTTGGGAACCAAGGATATTCTCCCAGGTGTTTACGATTTTATTCATGCTAGCATGAAAAGAGGTTTAAAATTAGCTGTAGGTTCTGCAAGTAAGAATGCTAAATTTATACTTAAAAAACTTGGAATATTAGACCTTTTTTCAATTATTGTAGATGGAAATATGGTTCAAAATTCAAAACCCGATCCAGAAGTATTTCTTAAAGGCGCTGAAATTTTAGCATTAGAGCCCAAAAGTTGTATCGTTTTTGAGGACTCTCAAGCAGGTATTCAGGCTGCAATTAACGCAGGAATGTTTTCTGTTGGGGTAGGACAAGAAGATTTGGAAAGTTGTAATTTTAAAATAGAAAATTTTGAAGGCATGAGTCCAAAAAAACTCATAACCCAATTGTCAAACTAAGCTCTCGAATGAATCAAAAATATATTGATAAAGACCAGTGGATAATTTTGGAGAAGGGATTTAATCCTGATACTGTAAAGTCATCGGAAAGTATCTTCAGTATTGGCAACGGTTCAATGGGACAGCGGGCAAATTTTGAAGAACAATATACGGGCCCTACTTTTCAAGGAAGTTATATTGGGGGCGTATATTATCCAGATAGGACAAGGGTAGGCTGGTGGAAAAATGGCTACCCTGAATATTTTGCGAAAGTTCTCAATGCTCCTAATTGGATTGGTATAGATTTTAATATCGAAGGGGAAAGCTTAGATCTTTTTACTGCAAAAAAAGTTATAGATTTTAAACGTATTCTCGATATGAGAGATGGTGTTTATACAAGAACATTTGATGTTGAGTTAAATAACGGAACTATCATTCGAGCTGAAGTACATCGATTCTTATCAATGGAAGAAAATGAAATTGGTGCAATCCAATATAGTATTCAATTATTAAGTGATAAGGCAAAAATTAAAGTTTCTCCTTACATCAATGGTAAGGTAAAAAATCAAGATAGTAATTGGGATGATCCTTTTTGGGAACACCTCATTGATTATTCGGTTGGTAAATCCGCTTTTCTACTTTCAAAAACCAATAAAACTAATTTTAATGTCTGTACATATATGCATGCTGATCTCTTGCTTAATGGTGAGGAAGTATCTTGCCGTCAAGAACCTTTTAAAGATGAACTAAAATTAGGATATAATGCTGAAATTGAACTTGTCAAAGGAGATAAGTTGACATTGACAAAATACGGAGGGTATACTGTTTCCCTAAATCACTCTGAGAATCAATTAAAGCAGGTGGCAGAGGAAAAAATTAATTCTGCAAGAGCGAAAGGTTTTATTGGACTTCTCAAAGAGCATAAGCAACAATGGCATACTATTTGGAAAATGTCTGATATCGTTATTAAAGGTGATCTAAGTGCTCAACAGGGGATTAGATTTAATATATTTCAACTTAATCAGACCTACACAGGAAAAGACTCTAGATTAAACATTGGACCAAAAGGTTTTACTGGAGAGAAATATGGTGGAAGTGCCTACTGGGACACTGAGGCATATTGTCTCCCCTTTTATATGGTTACTAAAAATGCTAATGTAGCCAGAAATTTACTAAAGTATAGATATGATCAATTGCCAAAGGCGATTGAAAACGCTAAGAAACTTGGTTTTGAAAATGGTGCAGCTCTTTATCCAATGGTTACAATGAATGGAGAGGAGTGCCATAATGAATGGGAGATTACATTTGAGGAAATTCATCGTAATGGCGCCATTGCATATGCTATTTACAATTATGTAAGATTTACAGGTGACCAAACTTATATTCCCGAAATGGGTTTTGAGGTTTTAGTCGCCATAGCAAGATTTTGGAGACAAAGAGTAAATTATTCTACTCAAAAAGAAAAATATGTTATCCTTGGAGTAACTGGACCAAATGAGTATGAAAACAATGTGGATAATAATTGGTATACAAATTATATTGCTCGTTGGTGCCTAAGATATGCTGCCGAGCAATACAAAGTATTGAAAGCTAGTCACCAAAATGAATTTGAGGAGATTTTTATCAAAACAAGTATTAGTGATCAGGAGGTTCATGAATGGCTTTCAGTCGCTGAAAAAGTTTACTTGCCTTACAGTGAAGAGCACCAAGTTTATCTTCAGCAAGATGGCTTTTTGGATAAAGAATTGACAACAGTAGATAAATTAGACCCAAAACATCGCCCTATTAACCAAAATTGGTCTTGGGATAGAATATTGAGATCTCCGTTCATCAAACAAGCTGACACCTTACAAGGGTTTTATTTTTTTGAAGAAGATTTTACAAGAGAGGAATTAGAAAGACATTATAATTTCTATTCTTCTTTCACACTCCATGAATCCTCTTTATCTCCTTGCGTTCATTCTATTTTAGCAGCGAAATTAGGTAAGATGGAGGATGCTTATAAATTATATCTGAGAACTTCTAGATTGGATCTAGATGATTACAACAAGGAGGTTGAGGAGGGACTTCATATTACAAGTATGACCGGAACCTGGATGAGTATCGTTTATGGTTTTGGAGGTTTGAAAATTACCGATGGTCTTTTGTCAATTAATCCGAGGCTACCAAAACAATGGAAAGGAATTTCATTTAAGATTAACTTTAAAGGGGAATATTTAACAGTAGAAATAGATGGGGAAAATTGTGATTTTACTTGGAGTGGAAATAAGCCAATGGATTTAATTCTTAGAAATAAATTAATAACTGTAAATCCAAATAAACTCAAAAAAACAATTTATTCATGAAACTTTTTCATTTTTTTATTTTACTCATTCTAGGAGTAAAATCATATGCTCAGATTGATAGAGTTGAACCTCCAAACTGGTGGGTAGGAATGGAGCACAATGAAATTCAAATTTTATTTTATGGAGATAAAATATCTGAACTAGTTCCTCGATTAAGAAATCAAAATATTTCAAAAGTTTTTATTACAAAAACTATTCGAACGGAAAATCAAAACTACTTGTTTGTTGACCTGACAATTGAGAAAAATGCGACCCCTAAAACCTTAAAAATCGATTTTTTTAAAAACGATAAAAAAATTCAAACAGTATCATATGATTTATATCAGAAAGACCTAACGGGAAGGTCTGGCTTCGACAAGACGGATGTTTTATATCTAATAACACCTGATAGATTTGCAAATGGCGATCCATCTAATGATTATGATCCCAACTTAAAAGAAAAACCTAACCGAGAGGAAAGAAGAGGAAGACATGGAGGAGATATTCAAGGTATGATCGATAATTTGGACTATATCTCTGATATGGGTTTCACTGCTATTTGGATTAATCCCGTTCTTGAAAATGATATGGCTGATCATTCTTATCATGGCTACTCTACAACGGACTACTACAAAGTGGACTCCCGATTTGGAACGAATGAACTGTATAGGGATTTGTGCAGGGTAGCAAAATCAAAAGGAATTAAAATTGTGATGGATATGATCACCAATCATTCAGGTTCAGAACATTGGTTTGTTAAAGACCCTCCAACAAGGGATTGGATTAATTTTGGAGGAGAATATCGACAAACAAACCACTCTCACTACACAGTTCAAGATCCATATGCCTCAGAGTATGATAAAAAAGCTTTTGTTGACGGATGGTTTGTTAAGACAATGCCTGATTTAAATCATAGAAATGAAATCATGGCGAAATATTTAACTCAAAACACTCTTTGGTGGATAGAATATTCCGGGATATCTGGAATTAGGATGGATACCTATCCATATAATGATAAAAAGTACATGACGGATTGGTCTTGTGCCGTCAAAAAAGAATATCCCTATTTTACATCTGTCGGTGAGGAGGCCACAAAATTTGCAAATCCTTCTAATATTTCATATTGGCAGGAAGGAAAAATTAATCATGATGGGTATGAATCATGTTTACCGAGCATGCTCGATTTTGCTGTAACGAGTGCTTTCGTAGAGTCAATTCAAGATTTTGATGAAAAAAATAAATGGAAACCCTGGCAAAAGCTTTATTATACAATATCAAATGATTATCTATACGCAGACCCATTTAACTTAGTCACTTTCCCAGACAATCATGACGGTGCTAGAATCTTCTCAAAATTAAATGAGGATTTAAATAAATTTAAAATGGCAATGGTATTTTTTTCAACCATGAGGGGTATTCCACATTTTTATTATGGGAGTGAGATATTAATGTCAAATAAATACCCCACTGGGATTAGGTCCGATTTCCCAGGAGGCTGGGCTGGAGACTTGGTTAATGGGTTTACAGGTGTTGGATTATCTAGTATGCAGAAAGAAGCCCAATCATTCATAAAAAAGTTGTTAAACTGGAGAAAAAATAAAAAAGTCATTCACTATGGTAAGCTTATGCAATTTGCCCCCACATTACCTTCATATAATAAAAAGACTCCAAACCCAAGTGATTATGGAGTTTATACTTATTTTAGATACAATGATCTAGAAACAGTTATGGTAATGTTAAATAACAACAAAAAAGATTCTAAAATTAACTTAGAAAAATTTAATGAAATACTGGGTGATAATAACTATGCATATGATCCAATTAATGATGTTGAAATAGAGCTCTCAGAAAATATTTCTGTCCCCGCTAATTCTGCAGTTATTCTTGAGTTAATTTCAAAATAAACTAATAAATTTTATTAAAAACCCCCCCCTGTTTTTTATAAATTTAAATAATGATTATTTATAAAACCCTAATTATTTAAAATGAAAAAGTTCTTAATTATCTCTTTATTTATTTTTAATTTTTTGAATGCGCAAAAAATTGAGAGAGTAGATCCTCCCAACTGGTGGGTAGGGATGCAAATGTCCAAATTACAGATTATGATGTATGGAGACAACTTAGCATCATTAGATCCCAAAATTGACTCTGAAGGAGTTAAATTAATTGCTGTGGACAGAGTAGAAAATAAAAATTATATTTTTTTGACTCTTCAGATTTCTAAAACCGCCACGCCTAAGAATGTTGATATTGATTTTTATAAAGGTAAAAAAGTTAGAATGAAACACGAATATCCTCTATTGGCTCGAAATGAAAGTGCTTCCAACATTCAGGGTTTTAGCCCCAAGGATGTAATGTATCTAATTACGCCAGATAGATTTGTAAATGGGGATACTGAAAATGACGAGTTGATCTCAATGAAAGAAAAGTTGGGAAGTGGAAATTTTGACAGGCATGGTGGAGATTTACAAGGAATAATCAATCATTTAGATTATATACATGATTTAGGTTTCACTGCGATATGGTTAAACCCAGCGTTGGAAAATAATATGGAAGAAGCTTCATATCATGGCTACTCAACTACAGATTATTATAAAATAGACCCAAGATATGGTAGTAATGAAAAATTCAGGGAATTAACCAACAAGGCTGGTGAAAAAGGTATAAAAATCATTATGGATGTCATCCCCAATCACTGCGGCAGTGAGCATTGGTTTTTTATTGACCCTCCGATGAAAAATTGGTTCAATAACCAAGATAATTATACTAATACGACCCACATAAGACAATCTATTCAAGATATCCACGCCTCAGAATTTGATAAAAGAGGTCACTCTGACGGTTGGTTTGTTGAGACAATGCCAGATCTGAATCAAAAAAATCCATTGGTGTCAAAATACCTAATTCAAAATGCTATTTGGTGGATTGAATATGCTGGCTTATCTGGTTTGAGGGTAGATACTTATCCCTATGCAGATAGAGATTTTATGGGAGACTGGACACGTGATATAATGGTAGAGTATCCAAAATTTAATATTGTAGGGGAGGAATGGTCACCCAATCCTGCAATAACCTCCTATTGGCAAATGGGAAAACAAAATCATGATGGCTATATTTCTTCTTTGCCTAGCTTGATGGACTTTCCACTTCAAATTGCTTTTGTTGAAGCATTAAATGATGACTTTGGCTGGGGTAAAGGATTTATAAAGGCTTATCGTATGCTGGCAAATGATTTCTTATATGCTGACCCATATAATCTTGTAATATTTCCTGATAACCATGATATGACTAGGTTTTACACACAGGTCAACAATGATCTGGATTTGTTCAATATGGGGATTGTTTATTTTGCGACGATGAGAGGAATACCTCAATTCTTTTATGGAACAGAGATCTTGATGAACAGTAATAAAAGTCCCGGTAACCACGGTTTGATCCGTTCTAATTTTCCTGGGGGATTTCCAGGAGATCAGATCAATGCTTTCACCCGTAAGGGGCTTAATGTAGATCAAATCAAAACACTCGATTTTTTCAAGAAAATATTGAACTGGAGAAAATCCAATGAAGCGATACATCATGGGAAACTTATTCAATTTGCTCCAATGAATGGTGGCTGGGACGAGGTCTATAGTTACTTCCGAATCCATAATAAAAAGAAAGTTTGGGTTTTATTTAATAGAGGAAACCATACTGTTGAAGTTGATATGAAACGCTACAGTGAGCTAATCGAGGATCATACTCATGGTTATGAAATTCTTTCTGATCGAATCATTAAACTTGAAAAAGGAATATTGATGGAGGGTAAATCTTCTATGATCATTGAACTAAACCCACAAAAATGAAAACTATTTTTAAACTTTTTTTACTGCCATTAATTTTTCATAACACTCTTGTATTAGCCCAAGAATCGAATATTACAAAGTCAGACATCGCTTGCGGTGTGATTTACGAGGCCAATATAAGGCAGTATTCAAAAGAAGGAACCTTTAACGCTTTTACCCGAGACCTTCCAGCACTTAGAGATTTAGGTATAAAGGTTATTTGGTTGATGCCTATTAATCCTATTTCAACTACTAAAAGTAAAGGCCCATTAGGAAGCTATTACGCTGTCTCCGATTATGAAAAAGTAAATCCTGAGTTTGGTACTGAGGACGATTTTCGTGCTCTGGTAGAGAAAGCACATGAGTTGGGAATTTATATAATATTAGATTGGGTGCCGGGACATACTGGCTGGGATCATATTTGGATAAAAGAACACCCAGAATTCTATCTAAAAAATGATAAGGGAGAAATAACAGACCCTATTAACCACCAAACAGGAAAATCATGGGGTTGGACTGATGTGGCAGACCTTGACTACAACAATAAAAAGATGCAAAAAGCTATGACTAATGCCATGAAGTATTGGATAGACGAATTTGATATCGATGGCTACCGTTTTGATCAAGCTTATGCAGTACCTCAGTCGTTCTTTGATAAAACTTTCAAATCGCTTAGGGCTTTAAAACCAATTTTTCTTCTAGCAGAGACTGACATAGAACATCCTGGTGGGATTGAGTTGGTAAGTAAGTTTGATGCTTCTTATCATTCAGGAAATTATTTCTTAAAGCAAATAGCTCAAGGGAATATGACAGTAACTGAATTAGAAAGCCATTTCAAATCTGTTATGGATAAGCATAAAGACGAAAATATTCTCCTTAATTATACATCTACACATGATGTGAATTCATGGCAAGGAACTTCAATAGAACTCTATGGGGATGCATATAAAATGTTAACTGCTTTTACATATATTTTTCCTGGAATGCCATTATTGTATACTGGCCAGGAGTATGATTTAAATAAACGTTTATTGTTTTTTGAAAAAGATAATTTTATTAAGAAAACTGGACAAACCATGAGATTTCTCCAAAAATTAGGAAAATTAAAAAACACAAATGACGCCCTGAGTGCGGGAGCGGGGAGAGCAGCTTATCAATCTTTGACAGGATTGGTCAATATGAATTATGGAAAGGAAAATCAAATCTTTGCATTCAAACGAACTAGTTTAAAAAATGAAGTGATCTTAATTGCGAATATGAGTAAAAATTATGCTCAGTTTACAATGAATTTCAATGGAAGATTTAAAAATTTTTCTGATGGAAAATTTAAAAAATTATCTGATAGTTACGAATATGTTATGAAGCCATGGGAATTTTGGATTTTATTAAATTAACTAAAAAATAATAAATTGAATAATTCACTTTAAATCATTTTATGAGAATAAAATTCTTAGTCTTCGGTTTTATGTTTTCTATTTTTTCTTTGACTGGTCAAAGAACTTCTAAAACTATTGACGAGGAGTCAAAAGTTCCAAAATATATTTTACCAGAACTTTTAAAATCTGATAGTGGAAAAAAGATTCAGAATCCAATAGAATGGGAGAGGATTAGAAGACCAGAGATTTTGGAACATTTTACCAGTCAGATGTATGGTAGAATCCCGGGAACTTTACCTTCACCTGAAGTTAGAACTTTAGAGGAAGCTACTTTAGCTATTGAGGATAAGGCTATTAGAAAGCAGATACAATTGGCTTTTAAAAATGGAGCTGACTCTATTTGTATGAATATTTTGATTTACACTCCTAATAAAAAATTAAAGGCACCGGTTTTTTTGGGATATAATTTTGCAGGTAATTATTTACTTCATAAAGATCCATTTATCTTAATCGATGGTAAAAAAGAAAGTGAGCTCACGGGAGATTCTTATAAAAAGTTTAATGTCAAAAAAAGGGGTGAAAGGACTTCTCGGTGGGCTATTGAAAAGATTATTGAATCAGGTTATGGACTCGTGACTCTAAACTACAATGATGTTGATCGGGATAAAAATGATTTTTCTGATGGAATTCATTCCCTTCTTTATAAATCTGATCAAATTAAGCCTGAAGATGATCAATGGGGTTCAATTTCAGCTTGGGCTTGGGGTATGTCCAGAGTAATGGATTATTTAGAGAAAGAGACCTTGATAGATGAAAAAAAAGTAATTCTATTTGGTCACTCAAGGCTAGGAAAAACTTCCTTATGGGCAGGTGCACTCGATCAAAGATTTTCTATGGTTATATCTAATAACTCAGGTTGTGGGGGAGCAGCACTTTCCAGACGAAGGTTTGGAGAGAAAGTATCTGATATTACAAAGAATTGGTCACATTGGTTTGCAAAAAACTTTCAAAAGTACAGTGAAAATGAATCTTCATTACCTATTGATCAGCACATGTTAATATCACTTATAGCTCCAAGACCAGTTTATGTAGCAAGTGCTAGTAAAGATTCTTGGGCCGATCCTCGTGGGGAGTTTATAAGCGCGAAACAGGCATCTAAAGTCTATAAATTATATGGGATGCAGGGAATTGAACTTTATGATTATCCCAAAGTAAATACTCCAATTCATCAAAGAATCGGATATCATCTTCGTGATGGGAAACATGATGTAACTAATTATGACTGGATACAATATATCAAATTTGCCAATATGCATATAAATTAGACCTAGTCAACTAAACTTCCCCACCAATCAATGTTGGGTTCATAATCCTGTTCAAGTTCATTAATACGCCTTTTTTCGACTATTTCCTTTACCTTGATTTTGTGTTTTATCAGCCACTCTTTTTCTTTATTCTCGTCGTGAATTGGATCAACTTCTGGTATTTTTGCGTTGGTTAAAATAAGCCACTCTTCAAGAGTATTTTTTAATATTGCCCCTACTTCAGGATTCTGATCGAAGACATCTAACTTTTCCCCTTGATCATTTTTAAGATTATATAATTCATTTTTGCCGTCTTCAAAATACTTAATTAATTTCCAGTCTCCTTTTCGAACGATTGCACTAGGGTCTCCACCTTGATTACCATAGTGAGGATAATGCCAAAAAAGTGGGCGATCATCAAATGATTTATCCTTTAATAGAGGGACTAAACTTTTTCCATCAACCTTGACAGGATTTTCTAATCCTGCTAATTCAAGTAAAGTAGGGAACAGATCAGCACCCATGACTGGAGTTTCTACTTTTTTCCCTTGGATATTTAAATGAGGTGTTTTTATGAAGAAAGGTGTTTTTGTCCCCGCTTCCCATTGATAACCTTTTCCGCCTCGAAGTGGTAGGTTGCTCGTTGCAAATGCATCTCCTGCGGAAACACCACCATTATCTGAGACAAAAACTACTACTGTATTTTTATCTAAATTCAAATCATCTAAAGTTTTCAAAACATGACCAACTGCTTCATCGGTCTGTTCTACTAATCCTGCATAAACAGGATTATCTTGTTTAATTCTCATTGGAAGTCTTTTTTCCATAAAAAATCCTTCCTCCAGTATTCCCTGTGATTCAGCTTTTTCACGGTATCTTTTCCACTTATCTTTAGATGTTTGAACTGGGGCGTGGACCGCATAAAAACTTAGGTAGGCAAAAAATTGATTATCAGTATTTTCTTTTATAAAAGTGGCTGTTTCTTGTGCCAGTTTCATAGAAAGTGAAAGCCCTTTTTCCTCAGGTTTGTCCTCTAGAAATGGATTATTAAAAGGTGAAAAGAAACCGCCAGAATACGGTCCACCCATTCTATAACCTCCTTTATTAATATCAAATCCGTGATTCGTTGGTAGAGATTTTTCTTTTACAGAGCCTAAATGCCATTTTCCAGCAAAAAAAGTTTTATATCCACCTGATTGAAACACTTCAGGCAATGTAGTCATCTCAAATGGAAGATGGTTTACATACTGGCTGGGTAGAAGTTTTGTTTTACGTCCCTTGGTTCTCCAATCTATTCCATTTTTAGCACCAATCCAGTCTGTAATACCGTGAACAGTAGGATAAAAACCAGTCAATAAACTTGCCCTTGATGGACTGCATACTGATGCATTGGCATAACCTTGAGTAAATAGTGTTCCTTCATTTGCAATTCTATCAATATTAGGAGTTTCATAAAAAACACTACCCATCACACCTAGGTCATAGTATCCCAAATCATCAACAACAATGAATAAAAAGTTAGGTTTTAAATCGGGCTTTTCACAAGCTGTAAATAATATTAAGAAAGTGTATAAGAAGATTTTTTTCATTTCGATAAATTTAATTTTTAAATGAGCGAATACTTTCAATCATCACGGTACCTAATATAAGTATACCTCCAAATATTGTATTTAATAGAGGATACTCACCCAAAATTATCATTCCAATGATTATTCCATATACAGGTTGAATACTGCTTATAATACTGGCCGTACTAATTGTAAAGTTTCTAAAGCTATAAATGAATAAAGTGTGTCCTGTTGCTGTTGTTAAAAAGGCAAGAATTAATAGAGCAGGTATTGATGCTTCTAGACCTGTCATATCATAAATGAAAAAGACAGGGGCTAATAAAATGGATATAATAATGAGTTGATATACCATAAGAATTGAACCTTCGTACTCTGAAGCTTTTTGCTTCATGAATATATTTCTTATTGAGTAACAGAGAGCAGAAAATACACCAAAGCCAATGGCTTTGAAATAATCGTTTTCTAAACTGAATTCTGGAACTAAAAAATAAATTCCTACCAGAACCATTAGCCCTAGAATTAGATTTGATTTTTTAAACTTATTCTTTAATAAAATTGGTTCTAAAAAAGCAGTAATAACTGGATAAGTAAAAACTGATAACATCCCGATTGCTACATTGGATAATTTTAGTGATATGAAGTAAGCGATCCAATGAGTACCCATAAGAATACTACTGATTATTATTGTACTATGGTCTTTTTTTTGAATATTAAAGCTAAACTTTTTAAACTTACAAAAAAGGATTAGAGGTATAGCTCCAAGGCAGGCCCTTAATGCAATAATTAATGGGACAGGAAGCTCAATGAATCTTCCTAAAGCTCCAGAGGTACTTATGAGTAGTACAGCAAAATTAAGCTGTAATAGATTAATTAAAGAGCTATTTCTTTGCATTAAGCCATTTTATAAAATTCTTCCCAACCTTTTCTTGGTGGATGCCCTTTTAGAAGTCTATTGGCAAAGTCATTATTGGTAATCGTTTTAGTTTCCCTATCGAATTTAAGTGTCTGATTCAATTGTTGAGCAATAGTTCCTAAACAAAAAACTTGGCTTAAAGGAGCTGATACTTCAAATGGAGATAAAGTTTTTTCTTTACCTCGAGCAGCGTTTAGGAAATTCATAAAATGATTAGTATCGCTTTTGTAATATTCAGTTAGGTTAGTTTTAATATCCTTTCCATTGCTGTTTGGAATAGCACTCAAAGTTCTGTGGTGTGAACCACCTTTGAAGGTAATATCTTTACCGTAAATCACTTTCCCAGGTCTCAATGTATTGGGCTTAGGTTTTACCATTCCTTCACTGGTTTTTGCAACCTTGTCAATTTCTAAACCTTCATATTCCTCTGGTAACTCTGGAAGATTATTTACACCGTCGTACCAAGTAACTTTTACTTTTGGCATTAGTCCTCTTTTTGGAAAACTGAATGATAAAGTACTTGACTGTGGATAGAAAAAGTTGTTATGTCCTGTAATTTTATTTGGCTGAATTTCCGAAGGTAAACCTAAATCAAGAAATTCATGAAAGCCATCCATTAAATGGGCACCCCAATCTCCTAGCGCACCGTTCCCGAAGTCATACCAGCACCTCCACTGACCATCTATGAAATCTTCGTGGAAACCGTGATTGGGATAAGACATCAGCCAAGTATCCCAATCAAGTGTTTTGGGGATATATTTACTAACTGGAAAACTTTTAATATTGGTGTCCCACCCATGCCAACGTCTGCCACCATTCATATGGACAGTTATTTTTTTTATGTCCTTAATCAAGCCTTTTTCAACTAGGGTTCTAAACTGATAGTAATTGTCTTGACAATGACCTTGATTTCCCATTTGGGTAGCAACATTAAATTTTTTTGCTGCCCTTAATAGTATCTCAGATTCATTAAAGGTTCGCGTAAGTGGTTTTTCAACATATACGTGTTTTCCCAGTGACATAGCTAAAATAGTAATGGGAAAATGAGAAAAGTCTGGAGTTGCTATACTAACAGCATCAATTTTATCTCCCATTTTATCAAACATTTCTCTAAAATCTTTAAATTTAGTTGCTCTTGAATGTATTTCAATAGATTTAGTTGTTTTTTCAGCTCCTAAATTAACATCACATAGAGAAATCACATTTGCAGCACCCGTAGCATATAAATCTCTTATCACACTTGCGCCCCTATTGCCGATTCCACAACACGCCAAATTTATTTTGTCATTTGGAAGAGTAACAGCTTTTTGTATCACTTTACCTGTAACATCTTTTACTTCTTTCTTGCCAAATAAAACGTGACTTGGAAGAACAAACAATGAGCCTAATGAAATACCTGTTTTTTTCATGAAACCCCTTCTGTCTGTATTAGATTTTATCTGTTTTTTTTTCATTTTTGTTATTTTTGGTGACTTAAAATTATACCCCTTGTAATTAAATACATAATTTCGTAAGCTTTAAATTTCCAATTTTTTTTTCAATTAAACTAAATTGGAAATCTACAGTCCAAAGACCGTTAATTATAATGTTATGAAAAAATCAATTCACCTAATATTTATATTACTCTTTTTAGCAACTGTTAATATTGGTGCACAAGAGTTTCAGGGAAGTGCTTTTTACTTAGCAAAGACTAATATTAATACAGATTTTACAAAAAATATTCCAATTGAACGGAGACAATATGTGATTGATAGAATAAAGAGTAATTCTGAGAAAAACTATCAGCTAGATTTCAATAATACTGGATCCCTTTTCTACGAGGAACAGCGACTAGATGTTTCTGGTTCAAGTGGTAGAAGGTCTAGTTGGATGTCTTCTATGAATCCCATACAGGGAACCTTATATAGAGATTATTCTTCAAAAATGTTTGTCAACAGAGTTGAGCTTTTTGGAAAATTCTTTTTGATTAAAGATACTTTACCTATTAGTAAATGGGTTATGACTGCAGAATCAAAACAAATAGGAGCATATACTTGTTATAAAGCTATATTAACAAGAGAGGTTCCTCAAAGAGTTTTTGGATTTGGAAGACAAAGCGAAGACAGTGATGAAAATAAATCCAAAATGAAAAAAATTAATATTGAGGCTTGGTTTACCCCTCAAATTCCGGTCGCTACTGGACCTGCAAAACATAATGGATTACCTGGTCTAATTTTGGAAGTAAGTACTGAAAACACTACGATACTGTGCACCAAAATAGTAATGAACCCAAAGGAAAAGCTAAAAATTAAAGTCCCAAAAAAAGGAACTGAGGTAAATCTTCAGGAGTATGAAGAAATTAGGGTTACAAAGTCTAATGAAATGCGAGAAATGTTCCGAAGAAGAGGATCTCGGGGTGGTGGCCGTCCTGGGGGGAGAAATTAAAAAATTATAATTTGAAAAAAATACTTTTTTTAGGATTTTTCCTAATTTCTGCAAAGCTATTATTAGCTCAAAACATTGACTTTGGGGGGTTCATTTTTGACGCTTCTGGTAATAAAATTATGGGTGCCAACATTGTTGCTATTGAAAAAGAAACTCAAATTTTGGATGGTTTTGGAATTTCAAATGAAGATGGCTATTTTAAGTTGATCCTTAAGAGTTCCACAGATTATGATTTAAAAATTTCTTTTATTGGTTTTAAGGAGATTGCTTTTGTTTTCAATGAAAAAGAAAATATAGAGAGAAATATCGTTTTAGAAGAACAAGCAGAAACATTAGATGAGGTTGAATTGGTATACGAGATGCCAGTAACAATTAAAGGAGATACCATTATTTATAATGCCGACTCATTTAATACTGGTTCTGAAAGAAAATTAGAGGATGTTTTAAAAAACTTACCCGGAATAGAGGTTAATGATGAAGGTAGGATTGAGGTTGAAGGTAAAGAAGTTACTAAGATTACTGTTGAAGGAAAAGATTTTTTTGATGGAGATTCTAAGCTAGCCACACAAAATCTTCCTGCAAATGCCGTTGGAAAAGTTGAGGTACTCCGGAATTTTTCAGAGGTCAACCAGTTGAGGAGCGTCTCCAACAATGAGGATAATGTCGCTATAAATATTAGCCTTAAAAGTGGAAAAGATAAGTTTTGGTTTGGAGAAATTGGTGGTGGTACTGGAAATGATGACCGATTTATCGCCGCCCCAAAAGTTTTTTATTATTCTAAGGATTTGAGTATGAACCTTTTATTGAACTCCAATAATATTGGTGATCCTCCTCTTAGCAGAAGAGACTTTTATCGTTTTGGGGGTGGATTTAACAACCTTAATGCAAGAACAGGGACTTCAATTAATATTAGTTCGGATGACGCAGGTATTACGGAATTACAAAATAATAGAGCCAAATCTATAGATGCTCAATTTGGCGCATATAATTTTAGTTATTCACCAACTGAATCTCTCGAGTTTAGTGGGTTTGCTATTTATTCTAGAGCAGAAAATCATTTAGAAGAAAAAAATACCAGGACTTATAATGTTTCTAACGAAGTGGAGGAAACCTCCGAGATTTCTGTTCAAGATACAGAACAAGAATTATACAAGTTTTCAGCAGAATTTAATCCTAACGAGACACTTCAAACAGAATACAATCTATTATATAAAACCTCTAGTCAAGAAGAAGTCTCTGACTTAACAACTATATCAACGAGAAATGGTTCAAGAGTTCCCGAGCTAATTGGCCAACTAAGACAGCAAACCCCATTTTCATTAAATCAGGAATTAAGATTTTACTATACTCATCGCGAAAACCATATTTTCTCTCTTGAATTACAACACCTAGCTCAGGAGGAGGATCCGTTCTATAGAGCAATAAAACAGTTTCAACCATTTGGTAGAGTCCTTGACCTTAATCAAGACCAAGAGAATTTTAATATCAATCAAGATCGCAATGTTAAAACTGATAAAATTGAAGGTAAATTAGATTATTATTTTATTCTTTCTCCTAAGTCTAACTTCAATCTCACATTAGGCGTGACAGATGTAAGGCAAGATTTTGATTCGTCAATTTTTCAAATATTAGATAATAATACCACACAGAATTTTAATGATAACAACTTAATTAACCGAGTTAATTTCCAATTTCAAGATGCATACGCAGCTCTTCACTACAGATTTATAAAGGGTATTTTTACATTTGACCCTGGAGTTACCTTACATTACTATAAGACGACTACCGATCAAGTAAATGGAATTATTAGCGATTCTTATTCCTTTTTTCGACCAGACTTTAGAGTATTGATGAAATTGAAAGAATCAGAGACTTTGAGACTAATTTACCAGTCAACAAGACAGTTTACTGATATCAATAATTTGGCTGAGGGTTTTATTTTTAGAAATTACAATTCCTTTTTTCGTGGGAATCCTAACTTAGAAGCTGCTTTTTTCAATGTTCTTAATTTGAATTATCAAAGCATCAATATATTTAACTTCACAAATATATTTGCCAATCTAAGTTATTCTAGAAGAGACAACGCTATTCAAAATACTACTGCTGTTCAAGGAATTAATAGTGTTAGATCTGCCACGAACTCAGATTTCCCTCGATATACCTATACTGCATCAGGAAGGGTAGATAAAAGATTTAAAAATTTTAAAGGAGGATTAAATATTAACTTTAATTACAGTGATTTTAATAATGTCATCAACGACAATCCTACCGAGTCTATCAACTTCAATCAAAGATATGCCGCTAATATCGCAACTAACTTTAGAGACAAACCCAATTTAGAGGTTGGTTACACCTATAATATTCGAGATTATACCAATGGAAATGTGAAAAGTAAATTTTTCACTAATTCTCCTTATGCCAGATTTGATGCCTATTTTCTCGATGGCTTTATTTTTGAGGCAAAGTATACATACAATTATTACCGAAATGAGATTCAGACCCTAAATGAATATAGGTTCCTAGAGGCTGAACTTTCCCATAATAAAAAAGGATCTAAATGGGAGTTTGGCATAGCAGCAACAAATATTTTAAATGACACAGAAATTAATCGAGATAGTTTTAATCAATTTTCTGTTACTACAAATTCATATATTATACAACCAAGGTATGTTGTGTTTAAAATTACATATGATTTAACCACTTTTGCAGGAGGGGGGTCAGGTAAAGGTAAGAAGTGATTAGTTTAGCATTCCTATAGCATCAATCCAGTCTACCATATTGTCAAACCAATTGTCCACAGGGTAGTTTGTTTTTCTCATTCCAAATCCATGTTTTCCGTGGTGGTAGAGGTGTAGTTCACTTATATAATTCTTTTCAGCCCAATCGGTATAAATCTTAGCACTTGGTATAGCGAGTTTAAAAGCATCCTCAGTTGTACAAACTATAAAAATTGGAGGTCCGTAAGCTGGGGGTTCTTGATTATCTACGATATTCATCCATGGATAAATTGGAGCAATAAAATTAGGCCTGTTTTTTTTAGATGATTTATAAGTAGCTTCCATAGTGACAGCTCCCCCTGCAGAGAATCCCATAATTCCAATTTTTTCAGGATTAATCTCATATTTTAAAGCATTTACTCTAGCATGAGCAATTGCATTCAAAGCATCTAAGTGACCATAAGCGAGTTGTTTTTTTTCTTTAGAGTAAGGGTAGTCTAAACCTTCGTTTTTCCCAATTAGATGAATAGGCACCAAGCGATACTTTAAAACAAAGGCGGCAATTCCTCTTTCATTTAGAGCTTTTGCCACATCAAAACCCTCATGGTGAATTGCATTAGCCCGCATTCCGCCTCCAGGGCAAACGATCATTGCAGTTTTTGTGTTGAGATTACCTTTAGGTAAAAATACTTGAATAGTTGGTATTGAAATATTTTGAAAATTATGTTTGTCCGTAAAATACCCTTTTGTTTTTACTTCAGGACCTTGATAGTCAAGTCCAGTATTGTCATATGGTAGTGTAATGATTTCTTGTCCTAGCAGATTAAATGAATAAAAAATCACCATCAACCTTAAAATTTTTATTCTCATGATTTTTTTGATTTATTTAAAAGTAACTAATCTAATATAACATTTCTAAGTCACGAAATTAATTTTAGTTAACTGATAAAAAATCTTATTTTATCAAATAAGAATTATTTTAAGCTTTAAAAAATAGACAACAAATATTTACCTAATCATTATTCTTTTACATTTATATATTTAAAAATCTGTATTTAAGTGAGGATTTATTATCTGTTACCTTTTATTGCAATTTCTTTTTTAGCCTTAGCTCAAGAAATCCCTCCTATTCAACAGTTTAAATCTGAGATTTCTTTTGCTGGAAATCAAAACTGGATGATATCTCAGGATAATAAAGGAGCTATTTACTTTGCTAATAATAAAGGGCTACTTCATTTTCGAGGGACGGAGTGGAAGCTAAACACAAGCCCTAATCAATCTATAATTAGATCAGTAAAGGTGATTGATGACAAGGTGTGTACAGGGAGTTATATGGACTTTGGTTATTGGGAGAAATCTGACACAGATACATTGACCTATATATCTTTAGCGAGAAAATTAAATATTAAACCTCTTGAGGATGAACAATTTTGGAATATAATTGATTTTGGTGAGAAAATAATTTTTCAGTCTTTAGATAGGTTAGTAATTACTGATGTAGGAAGTAAACAAAAGCAATTTGTAGAAACAGAAAATACTTTATTAAAATGTTATAAGGTAGACGACAAAATTTATTTTCAGGAATCAGAAAAAGGACTATTTGAATTAAAAAGTGGAAAACCGGTTTTATTGTGTAATCAAAAAATCCTTTTAGATAACATAATTGTTGGTCTATTTAAGGTTAAGGGTAAGCTGCTTATTTTAACAGATAAGTCCGGATTTTATTTTTTAGAAAAAAATAATCTCACAAAATGGGAAATAGAAGGGGAGAAATTTTTTAAAAATTATAAAATATATAATTCAATTCGTTTATCGGATGGGAGTTTTGCTTTAGGATCAATTTCTAATGGTCTTACTTGGATTGATCAATACGGAAAAACTATTATGGAGCTAAATAAATCTAATGGTATTTCTAATAACACAATTTTGAACTTGTATGAGGATAATGATCAAAATTTATGGTTAGGTCTTCAAACCGGAATTAATTGTATTAATCTTAAATCACCAATTTTAGAATATAATGATAACGAAGGAAAGGTAGGTGGAGTTTGTTCCTCGGCTACATTAGGGAATTATTTTTATTTAGGGACAAATCATGGTTTGTTTTATAAAGAGATTAATAAAAATCAAGATTTTAAGATGATTTCTGGAACAGAAGGTCAAGTTTGGAATCTTTCTAATATAAATGACGAACTTTTTTGTGGTCACGATACCGGAACTTTTATCATAGAAAAAAATAAGGCTTATAAAATAGGTCAGACTCCTGGGTCATGGACATTTAAAAAACATCCTAAATTAGATAATATTGTTTTACAAGGAAACTATAACGGCATACATATCCTTCAAAAAAAATATGGAAACTGGAAGTATAAAAATAAACTTGAAGGTTTTAACATATCATCTAGGTATTTTGAAATTGTTAATGACACCACAATTTTGGTAAGCCACGAATACAAAGGGGTTTTTAAAATATTTTTTAATAAGTATTTAAATAATATTCATAATATAGAAATAGATCAATCTGTAAAAAAAGGGATAAATGCAAGTCTAATAAAATTTGACGAAGAAGTTTTTTACCTGAATTCAGAGGGAATTTTTAGGTTTGATATACCTTCTTTTAAATTTCAAAAAGATGAGATCTTATCGAAGAAGATAAATTTTGAAGATTATTTAACCGGTAAAATGATCAATGATAAAAATGGTAGATTATGGATTTTTTCAAATAATAGAATAAATTTTATACAAAGAGAGCTTTTTTCGGATAATTTAAAATTCGAATCCTTCTTCTTTCAAAATAATTCCCGAAAAAATGCATTAGGCTGGGAACATGTTAATAAATACGATGACTCAAAATATATTTTCGGTTCAGGTACTGGATACTTATTGGTCGATTTAGATAAGATTAAAAGTGTAAAGCCGATAATCGCAATTCATAAAATTTTAGTAAAAGATAACATTCAAAACTTTAGTCAAGTTTCTTCTAAAAATGATTTAGAGCTGGATTTTAAAAAAAATAGTATTCAATTTTACTACACTGCAACAAATTATCAGAAATATGAAAAAGTTAAATATCAATATATTCTTAAAGGATACGATCTTGATTGGAGTGCCTGGAGTGAGGTGCCTGAAGTATCATTTTCAAACTTGCCAAATGGGGATTATAAATTTATTGTAAGATCAAAAATAGGAAATGAAATATCTGATAAAACAGAAAGCTTTGAATTTGAAATTAAACCGCCCTGGTATCGATCTTCATTAATGTTATCTATATACGCAATATCAATTATTTTAATATTTATTCTTATTAATAAACTTTATAATAACTACTATGAGTTTGAGCGGAAAAAGCTAATAAAAATAAACAAAAGAAAGCTTCAGATTAATGATCTGGCAAGTCAGAAAGAATTGATGAAAATACGAAATGAAAAGCTTCAAAATGATATTGAAAATAAAAATAGGGAAATAGCAATAGCTACAATGAGTACAGTAAAAAGGAATGATTTTCTAAATAAGATTAAAAACGAATTAAAAAATCTTGAAACCCAACCTAAAATTAATAGGTTAATAAAATTAATTAACAAGAATTTGAAAAAAAATGAAGATTGGGAATTTTTTGAAAAGGCATTTAATAATGCTGATAAGGATTTTCTGACTAAATTAAAGGAACTTCACCCATCATTAACTCATAATGATTTAAGACTTTGCGCTTTTTTGAGATTGAATCTCATTTCTAAAGAAATCGCACCTTTATTAAATATATCTGTTAGAAGTGTAGAGGTCAAGAGGTATAGGCTTAGAAAAAAGCTAAATATGAATAGAGATGAAAGTATTAGTGATTATTTTATTAATTTGTAGTAACAAATCCTCACTATAAGTAACCATACATTACCTATACAAATTAATCTATGTATATGTCTTAATCTAAATATAATTACCTCTAAACGAATATATTATATATAAATATTTCGTACCAAACTATACTTTACAAAAGTATTATTAACTAAATTTTATTGTATGAAATTTGTTGTATATAATTATTGTACAATTTTATCCTTTATTTTTAATTTAGTAACATAATTATTCTATGAAATACATCTATTTAGTAATGTTATTGTTTTCTTATTCCATTTTTGGTCAATCTTCCTTAAATGGTTTTGTTTATGACAATGATACAAATCAACCAATTCCAGGTGTTAATATTTATAACAACCTGACAGGTGATGGTCAAATATCAGATTTTAACGGTGAATTTATTTTGACTAACGTATCCAAGGGTGACAAATATTCATTTAGTTATTTAGGATATAAAACATTTACTGTTTCAATTGATGAACAAGATTTTATTGAAGTCAACCTAGTTCCAGAATTAGATATCCTTGATGAAATAGTTGTTGTGGGTTATGGCTCTCAAAGAAAAAGTAATATTGTTGGATCCGTCTCAAGTGTAGAGGTTGACAAAGCAAATCAAATTCCTACTACCAATGTTTCAGAACTTTTACGTGGAAGGGCGGCTGGTGTACAGGTTAATTTGGGTGACCCTAGACCAGGAGGTTCTTCAAGTATTGTCATACGTGGAAATGTTTCTGTTGCTGGAGGAAATAATCCTTTGATAATTGTAGATGGGCTACCGTTCGATAATTTAAATGACATCTCTCCTGATGATATTAAAAGTATTGAAATTTTAAAAGATGCAGCATCAACCGCTATTTATGGAGCTCGTGCATCTAATGGAGTTGTTTTAGTTTCAACAAAAAGGGCTCAAAAAGGCTATTCAAGTTTTAACTACTCTGGTTACGTTACTACACAAACTCTAACCAAAAATTTTGATATGTATAACCCTGTTGGTTTTTTTAATTATAGAATGGATGCGTGGAGAGCACGAACAGGGCTAGCAAAACCTCCAACTAAATTCGTTTGGGAAGAATTTGAGTTAGACCTTATTAATAATCAAAATTTCGTCAATTGGGAAGATTTAGCCCTGAGAGATGCCCTTTTGACTAATCATTCAGTTAGCTATTCCTCTGGAACCGAAAAGTCTAGTGTTTATTCCAGCATGAATTATTTTTCTCAAGATGGGATAATTCCTAACTCTGCATTTAATCGATTACAGTTTAAACTTAACTATAGTCATCAGCTAACAGATAAATTAAATTTAGACGGTATCATTAATATTCAAAGTGCCTTGCAAAAATTTGAAACAGGTGGGATTTTCCTGTCAAGTTTAAGCCCAATAGCAAAACCATTTGATGACGAGGGTAATTTAGTAAAATATTATTTAGGCCAAGAGAATTCAGTTGCGATAAATCCTCTATGGGACCAAAATGAGTCAAAGAATGAACAGGAAACAAATCTCACAGATATTAGTTTAAAATTCAATTATAACTTCAATAAAAATATTACATATTCATTAAAAACATTTTTTAGGAACAGAAACACTGATCAAGGAATATATCGCTCCTCAAGGCACTCTGCTGGAGATGAAGGAAACAATGGAATAGGTGTTTTAACTGATACTCAATACAAGCAATTATTAATTGAACACATTCTAATCTACAAAATTCTAAATAATGATATTCATGATTTAGATTTTACAGGAGTTCATGCATATGACGAGCAAAATTTTAAATATAACCAACTAGATAAATCTGATTTTGTGAATGATGCACTACAATATAATGGATTAGCGTCTGAATTACTAGCAAATAATAGGGATGTTTGGAGAAGGAGGGTTTTGTCCTTTATGGGCCGATTTAGATACTCATTTCAGAATAAATATCTTTTAGAATTCACTACTAGAGCTGATGGAGCCTCTGTTTTTTCTGAAAACAACAAATGGGGTTATTTTCCTGCTGTTTCCATTGCATACAAAGCTGAAGAGGACTTAAAATCAGATTATATTGATCAACTGAAGTTACGGTTAAGTTATGGGTCTACAGGTAATCAGGGAATAAACCCTCTTGAATCCTTAGGAGTGGCTGATTATAATCCTTATGTATTCGGAAATTCAACCGTAAGTGGTTCTTCCGCATCCTCAAGACTTAGAAACCCAGATTTAAAATGGGAGACTACCACAACCTTTAATGCAGGGGTTGATTTTGCATTATTTACAAATATGCTAAGGGGGACATTAGAATATTACAATGCTACAACTTCTGACTTATTATTAGATAGGCAGCTGGCATCCTCGACTGGTTTTAATGTAACTAGGTTCAACGTTGGAGAGCTCCAAAATCAAGGTTTAGAACTTTCATTGAATGGATCACTAATTAACAAAACTGATTTGTCATTTGATATGGGAATAATGTGGTCAAAAAATAAAAATCAGATTATTTCACTTACTGGAGAGACACAAGTCAGCCCAGAAACAGGAGAAGAGTATTTCATTGACATTACTGATTCCTCTGGAAGAAGGCTTTCAATTGGTGAATCTATTAATTCCTTGTGGCAACCACAATATGATGGTATTTATCAAGAAGCTGATCTATTACCTGGAAGTCCAGTTTTCGCAGAAATTGGTGCTAAGCCAGGCCACATAAAAGTAATTGATCAAAACAATGATGGATTGATTGATATTGAGGACAATATTTTTATAAATACTGATCCCGATTGGTACGGTTCATTTAATGCAACTTTACGATATAAGGATTTTGATCTTTTTGCAGATTTTTATATCGTTCAGGGAGTAACTAGGATTAACTCTATTTTGGCTAACGGTGAGTTTTGGAAGGCTGAAATGAATGGTCCAGTTGTACCATATTACACTGATGACAATCCCTCTTTACAATGGCCAAAGGCAAATGCAAATGCTGCATGGCTTAAACATTTAAATTCTTTTGCAGCACAGGATGCATCTTACATGCGCTTACGAACTGTTACAGTTGGGTACAATTTTAATTCAATCGTTAATGATTTATTTAATCTAAAGTCAGGGAGATTATATTTCACTGGAACAAATTTATTTACCATGACAGATTTTTTGTCTTATTCACCTGAACAGGACCTAAGAGCTGGTGTTTTTCCTGAGACATTGAATATGACTTTGGGACTAAAATTGAATTTTTAAATCAAGAAATCATGATAAAAATTAAAATTTTTCTTTGTTGTTTTTTCTTAATATCTCTTGTCTCATGTTATGAAAAAGATTTTCTTAAGGACGAATTATTGTCCAAAAATTCAGTTGATTTTCTTTACTCAAGCCCAGATGGTATATCAAATGCTGTAGTTGGATTGTATTCACTTAACAGAGAACCATATCAGCGAGACTGGTTTAATGGTGCTGTTCCTCTTATTCTTCAAGCTAAAAGCGATATCTCAGCAGGAGTTGATGGAGAAATCTCATTATTTAGTAATTGTTTTTGGGGCTGTGGACTTGGAGCCGACTACGGTACGGAAGCAGCATATGGGTATTTCTGGGGACATAATTACAAGATTATAGATATTGCAAATTCAATTATTAAAGGGGCAAACTTATTAATCGAGTCAGGAAATTCCGATCCATCTTTATTAAAAGATCTTTCAGAAGCTAAAACCTTCAGAGCGCATTCATATTTTACTCTCTACAGGCTATTTACTAATATTTATATTAAAACTGAACCTACTACACCTTCAACTGCATTTGATAGACCGAGTAAAAAATCGACTGAGGAGGAGATTTTCAAACAAATTAGAGATGATTTGGAATTTGCAAGTCAAAATCTTAAGTACTCCACAACCCAATTTGGTCGATGGACAAAGGGGTCGGTAGATCATCTTAGAGCTAAGGTAGAAATGTGGCAAAAAAATTATGAAAAAGCTGCGGATATAGTTGAGTCCATTATCAGTGATGGGCCCTACTCACTAGTAGATGTAAATAAAGTCTTTGAAGGAGAACTGAATCATTCTGAGACATTGTTTGCAGTTAACTTTGAAAAAAACACTATTGGTGGAGGCGCCTGGCACCAATTAAATTGGCAAACAGTTGCGCACTACTCAGCTGTTCCTGGGCTTACTCAATCTGTCCAAAACGGTGGAGATGGTTTTGGTTTCATTACACTTAACCCTTATGCAGTAGATCTTATAAATCAAGATTTGAACGATAAACGAAAAAATAGTTATTACATTTTCAAGTATCTCTACAATGATGAAAAAACTTTACCTGCAGGAAAGAAATTAGGAGAACACCTAGACTTATACGAAAATAAGGCCCAGGACGATGACTTTTTTATGTATTTCAAAAGACAGAGCCCAGGGGTTTTAAAATTTTTCGATTCCAATATTGATCCAACTGATCGGATGCATTTTAAAAATATAATGGTTTACAGGTTGGCAGAAACTTATTTAATAGGAGCCGAAGCACATCTTGAATCTGGAAACAGCTCAAAAGCTTTGGAGTATTTAAATATTGTTCGATCAAGGGCAGGGGTAGCTCCACAATTAAATGCTACGATAAAAAATATTTTTGAAGAAAGAGCCAGAGAATTAGCCTTTGAAGGACAACGCTGGTTCAGCTTAAAAAGAAAAGGGTTGTTATTTGATTATTTAATGGATCATATGAATTCACCATTATTAAACGAATATTACTCTAGAAACCACGTTAATCCTTTGGAGATTTATAAACCCCATATGATTAACCTACCTATACCTCAAGGAGTTATTGACCTTTTAGGTGCAGGCTATCCTCAAAATGAGGGATATAACTAATAATCCATTCAATTAAATTAAACACAATGAGACACAATTTATTATTAATTTTTACGCTTACTTTTATTTTTTCTATCATATCATGTTCAAAAGACAATGATAATGATAATCAAGGATCAATTGTTATTGAGGAACCCGAAGAAGATGTTTTTGTTGAAGCGGACCCTGATCTAAATGCTGGGATGATCACTTTTGAGGAGACAGGTCCGAGCTTCAAAACAGAGAATTGGCAGCCAGAAGATAGAACTCAACCAGGAAATTGGAGTTATTTTGGTGGAGTCGGTGATATTAATTTATCTGTGGCATATGCTGATAACCCTTCTAAAGGAGATACGAACAATTCAGCACGGGTAATACATGTGAGTGAACCAGTTGGAGTCCAATCATGGGCTGGATTTTATTTTATGTTAAAAGATAAAATCAACTTTCCATCGGGTAAAGATGCAATTTCTTTTCAATTTTATTCTCCCGGCCCAGGGCATAATGTTTTACTCAAATTAGAGGATGAACTAACCAATGAGACTGAGGGGAAAAAAACTACAGGAGATCTTTTTGCCGTAACTCAGGGAACTGGCTGGGAAACAGTTGTTTTTAATGTACCTGAAAAATCAGGTGAAAGATCTGGAATCTATAATACAGTTACTATGATTTTAGGGTATGGTAAAACAAATGAATCTGCAACTTCTTACTATGTGGATAATTTCGATTTTTCTACACCTAAAGAGGTTGTTATTGCAGCTGCACCGACAGATTCCCCATCATCTCCAACTTACTCAGCGGGTGAGGTAATGTCAATTTTTAGTGATTCTTACACTTCAATAGATGGAATAAATTTCAATCCTAATTGGGGTCAATCTACTGCTGTCTCTACTGAAACAATTGCAAATAATACAGTAATGAAATATGGGAATTTAAATTATCAGGGTACTGAAGTTCCAAATATTAATTTATCAAATAAAACTAAATTACACTTGGATTATTTCACTGGAGACGCTACCACATTAAAATTTTTCTTAATTAGTCCTGATGGAAACGGTGATGGAGCTGCTGAGGAAAAGGCGTTTGAATTAGACTTAACTAATTTAGGTACATGGAACAGTGTAAATATTGATTTGAGTCATTTTTCAGATGTTGTAGATTTAAATAATGTTTTCCAATTCAAAGTAGAAGGTAACGGTTCAGTTTACTTCGATAATATATTCTTTTATGGAGGTGGATCAGGATCAGGAGATGACAACTCAGCTCAATTTACTGGAGTTTTTGGTGGTGCTACAGTTGTGGACAATGTATTCAATTTTCCTTCAGCTGGTACAGAATCTTGGGCAGGTTTCGCAAATGAAAATGCAGCGATTTATCCACTCGCTTTTCCCCACGGAGGAAAAATAACTTTCACAGGTTTAACCGCTGGAACTGATGTTGATATCAAATTTAAGTTTGAATTCAAACCTCATCCTGATACAGAGCCAAGCTACACTACTTCTAATGTAACAGTAAGTGGTACTGAAGCTAAAGAATACACTGTTGATATACCGTCACAGGGTGCTGATAAAACTTTTAGTTCACTACTTCTATATCTTATAACTCAAGACAATAGTGTCACCTTAACAAATATTGTAGTTAGAGAATACGCCGCTCCTTCTGGGACAAATAACTCAGCTGCATACACAGGAACTTTTGGTGGTGCAACTTCTGTTAATAATGTCTACACTTTTCCCACAGGAACCGAAGCATGGGCAGGTTTTGCAAATGAAAATGCTGGTATTTATCCGCTATCATTTTCAAAAGGTGGAAAAATTAAGTTTAATGGATCAACAGCCGGTGTAGATGTTTCAATCAATTTTAAGTTTGAATTTAAACCACATCCTGACACTGAACCAAGCTTTTCGACATCAAATATTACAATATCTGGAACTGAATCGACCGAATACTCAGTTGACATACCAATCCAAGACGCCGCAAATACATTTAGTTCAGCGCTGATGTATCTTGTAACCCAAGATGCTGGTGTGACTCTTACGGATTTTGTGATAACCTCATACGAATAAAATCATTTTTCAAAAGCAGCCTGAAATTTTTCGGGCTGCTTTTTCATATTGAAATATTTTTTAATAATCCCTACCTGTTTAAAAAACAGAAATTAAATAGGTTAATACTCCTTCTATGAAATTTCAACTAATTTACCTACTGACACTCTTTTTTATATTCCAAATTTCATGTAATGAAACTGAAAAAAAATATGAGATGGTATGGAGTGATGAATTTGACCAAGATCAATTATTACTTGATGAAAAAAAGTGGTTTTTAGAAACTAATGCCCCCAATAACGGACGATGGTATAATAATGAATTACAGCATTATACAGGTAGATCTGACAATGCATATGTTAGTGATGGTACTTTGAAAATAATTGCTAAGAAAGAAAAGTTTATAAACTCTGGTACTGAACTTGAATTTACCTCAGCTCGTCTGAATTCTAAAAAAAGCTTTACCTATGGAAGATTAGATGTAAGAGCCAAGCTCCCGCGAGAAAAAGGAACATGGCCAGCAATATGGACTCTAGGATCAAGCCTTGAAACAGTTGGATGGCCTGCGTGTGGAGAAATTGATATTATGGAGCAACTTTTTGAAAATTTCACGATGATTCAATGTGCAATTCATGTTCCTTCAAGTCATGGTGATGATACCATTGTGAAAGGTGTAGAAGTTACAGATGTAACATCTAACTTCCACATTTATTCGATAGAGTGGACTGAATCTAAAATTGATTTTTACGTTGATAATAAAAAATATTTTTCCTATGCACCAGAGGATAAAACACCTGAAAATTGGCCTTTTAAAAATGATCAGTATATAATCTTGAATGTTGCTGTAGGGGGAAGTTTAGGCGGAGAAGTTGGTGAAGATTTTGATCAGGGTATTATGGAAGTTGACTATGTAAGGTTATATCAGAAGAAATAATTATTCATCAATTTTTGTAATCTTTGGCTAAATTAGGTTTCTAAAATTATTTTTAAGTAATTATAAATTTCAATGTTTTAATATTTAAATAAATTATCAATTATCAAACCTCTAATTTTAAATATCTTTTTCGTAGTCACTTTATTATTTTTTTTAAGTTGTAGTAAATCAGATAAATCAGATCTCTCGGTTAGTTTAACGATTGGTGAAAATGGTTCTGTTTTTTTATCTGCTTCCGCTGAGGACACTATTAATTATAGATTTTCTTTTGAGGATAATGCTGTTTATAATAACTCAAATGGGGAGATTGAATACACCTATAACAATAAAGGTAATTATACGATTGGTGTTTGGGCATTTTTTGACAGTAATGAAGAGTCATATTCATATCAAACAATCGATGTTGAAATTAAAAATGCTAATGGAAATAATAGCAATCAAAGCGATAATTGGATTGACAGTTCTGAGGAGGTAACTCAGTATGTTGGATATTCCTTAATTTGGAATGATGAGTTTAATTATCAGGGATCCCCGTCAGAATCTAAATGGCATTTACAATATATCCCAATTGATGGAAATAATTGGGCTAATAATGAGAAACAACACTATACCATTAGAAAAGAAAACTCAAATGTTAGTAATGGAACTTTAAAGATTATTGCTTTAAGAGAAGATTTTACATTTAATGGAAATAGAAAATCTTACACTTCCTCAAGATTAAATTCAAAATTTGAATTTCAATATGGTCGAGTCGATGTTCGAGCAAAACTTCCATCTGAGGGAGGGACATGGCCAGCCATATGGACTTTAGGAACAAATATAAATGAGACTGGAAATTTCCATGGTGACAGCTTTGGAAGTGTTGGATGGCCTAAATGTGGAGAAATAGATTTGATTGAGCAAAATGGATGGAATAAATCCATAGCTTATGGCACATTTCACTGGACTGACTCTCAAACAAATGAATATTCCAATTACGGTGAACAAAAGAATATATCTAATATGAACATGTCAAGTTTAACTGAAAACTTTCATCTTTATTCACTTATTTGGGATGCAAGTTCATTAAAAATATTTATTGATAATAAACAACTTATTAGTCTTTCCAATAGTAATAGAGCTCCTTTTGATAATCCTCATTATATACTATTAAATCTTGCAATGGGTGGTAATTTAGGGGGAGATATACCACAAAATTTTAACAAAGGTCAAATGGAAATTGATTATGTTAGAGTCTATCAATGAAAAATTAAAGGTTATTTATTTTTAAACTCTTTAATTTTTTTTATTAGCTGAGGAATTACTTCAAATGCATCACCAACTATTCCGTAATCTGCAGCTTTAAAGAATGGGGCTTCAGGATCATTATTGATTACAACTTTAACTTTTGATGAATTAACACCTGCTAGATGCTGAATCGCACCAGATACGCCAATGGCAATATAAAGGTTAGAAGCAACTGGCTTTCCTGTTTGTCCAACGTGTTCACTATGAGGTCTCCAACCCATATCAGAAACAGGTTTTGAACATGCTGTGGCCGCCCCAAGAGTATCTGCTAGATCTTCTATAAGGTGCCAATGTTCAGGACCCTTTAAACCTCTTCCTCCTGAAACAACAACATCGGCATCTGCAATAGTTACCTTGCCTGATGCTTTTTCTACTTTTTCTACTTTAAGTGTTGTTTCGGTAAAGCTTGAATTTTTTTCAATAACCTCAATGGATTTTGGACTCTCTTTAATTTCATATGAGTTATTGGACAGTCCTATAATATTAACCTCATTGCTAAGAGAACAAATATTAAATGCCTTATTCGTAAAACATGATCTTTTTACTGTTAGGGGTTGAAGCTTTTCTGGGGGTTCAATAACATTAGATGCATAACCTGCAGACAAAGTAATTGATAATTTAGGTGCCAAATATTTAGCATTTGCACTAGAACTTAAAATAATAATCTTAGCTTCATTTTCTTTTGCTATTGATGCTATATTTTCAGCGTATTGTAAAGCAGTAAAATTAGAAATTGACGACCCATTAAATTTTATCACTTTTTCTATACCATAAGTTCCGAGAGGCTCTACTTCCTGTTGGTCAAATGTTACTGCAATCAATGGAACATTAATTTCATTTGCAATTTCACGGCCATAAGAGGCAAGTTCAAAAGCTGATTTTTTTATTTTCCCGTTTTCAGACTCGGCATAAATAATTACTGACATAATAGTATTTTTTTAAATAACATTTGCCTCGTTGTGTAACAAGTCTATTAATTGGTCGATATCATCAGCGGGGACTAATTTAACCTCACCTTTTGGAATTGGTTTTTCAAACTTTAGAATTGAAGATTTTATCTCATCTTCAGAGGGTTCAAATACCTTGAGTGGTTTTTGCCGTGCTTGCATTATCCCTCGCATATTTGGAATGATTAAATCCTTTTCCTCGACTAAACCTTTTTGAGCTCCAATAATTATAGGGAGTTTACATGAGATTATTTCAATTCCACCATCTATTTCCCTTGAGGCCTTTGCATTCTCTCCTTCAACATCTAGAGCAACACAATTCGTTACAAAATTATAGTCCAATAAAGCACCCAGCATTCCAGGAACCATGGCCCCATTATAGTCGATTGATTCTCTACCTGCAATGATGATATCATAATTAGTTTCTCGACAGATTCTGGCTAATTGTTTTGCAACTTGAAATCCATCAGTTGGCTTTAGATCGATTCGAATTGCTTTATCAGCGCCTATGGCAAGACATTTTCTTAAAGTGGACTCACAGGAGTTATCACCAACGGTAACAACAGTTACCTCAGCACTCTGTTGTTGTTTCATCCATATCGCTCTGGTAAGTCCAAATTCATCATTTGGATTAATTATAAATTGAACCCCATTGGTGTCAAATGAGGTGTTCTCATCTACAAAATTAATTTTTGAAGTAGTGTCTGGAACATTACTTATACATACTAAAACCTTCATGATTTTAATGTATTTATTGTTAAGTTAACTTGATAGCGCTTAGTTTATATAAAGATATTCTATTTGAGCTAATCCTTGCATTAGACTTAATTTTATTTTCACATAGTGCTATGTGGTTTTATTATAAAAAAATTAGCCAAAAAAATTACTAGATTAAATTTTAAGAAAGTTTAATTGGTTGATTAACTCATAAAATTCTCAGATAAGGACTTTATATCCTAATTTAACAATCACAATTTGAATTCAATTTCTTACAATAATTATACAGGGAGATACCTTTATGCGACTTGAATAAATCTTCAAACTCTTTCTTGCTCTTAAATCCAGAAATTTTCCAAACCAGGTCAAGATCTTTTTTTATTTTTTTAGAATCTTCTGAATTTACTAGGTTATCAACTAGTGAAAATGCATAAAGAAGTTTTGATTTGTTTACTTGGGAAATAAATTTTTTATTCTTGATTTCCATATGGTTAATATTTATTTTTAAATGTAAAAAAATTTAAATTAAAAAAAATCAACCAATT
>ERZ802830.306-NODE-306-length-48613-cov-8.87405_pt1 | contig 48613 bp, 46 predicted proteins | sample MGYA00345654_ERZ802830 | MGnify/ENA primary metagenome ERZ802830 (study PRJEB30503, sample SAMEA104212375) | marine metagenome | biome: Westerlies Biome; feature: [SRF] surface water layer (ENVO:00010504) within the epipelagic zone...; material: water...
TGAGTTAAGTCCTTTTGGAGCATATTCCATCTCAATATCGGTTTCCCAACCGTATTTATATGCTCCACCAACCTCTCGGACCGCGTCCACAGTTTCCTGGTCAACACCATCTTTTACTTCTACGTTTTCAAAACTCGCCATTACAGGCCCTCATTTAAATATTATTTTTTCTTTTTGAGTTGGACACAAATTTTTTTACCCAAGTATCTGCAAATCTTAAAACCTCATCCCTAGTAGTTTCCAGTCCTAGAGAAACTCTTAGTGCGCAAGAGGCTTGATTTTCTGAAAAACCCATTGCTTGGAGGACATCACTAGATTTAACTTTTCCACTCGAACATGCAGACCCAGCAGAAACCGCAATTCCCTCAAGGTCCATCTGCATGACTTGCGTTTCTCCTTTCCATCCGGGTGTTATTAAACATGTTGTATTGGGCAACCGATTAGAATCCCTACCTACTAAGATAGGAACATCTGAGAATTCTTCAATCATATTTTCTAGAATCATTCTAAATTCTGAAATCTTTTCCCATTCACCGTTAACTAAGTCTTTTTGCGCAGCTTCAGCAGCAGCTCCAAACCCAACTATACCTATCACATTTTCCGTTCCAGATCGTCGACCCATCTCTTGGCCGCCACCTTTAATATGAGCTGCTAAATCGGTTCCCCGTTTTACAATCAAAGCCCCTATACCTTTAGGACCACCGACCTTATGAGCAGAAATCATCGCGCAATGACAACCATGCCAGTTAAAAGCTAATGAGACCTTCCCAAAAGCCTGCGTCATATCAGAAAGCCAAATACCTTGAACATGTTTTTGCATTATGCCGGTTTCAGAATTAGCAACTTGGAGCGCAGACTGCTGAGGCTCCTTGATCTCAACTATTCCTAATCGGTCAGCAGAAAGTTTGGCGCTGCACCAGCTGGTAACAGCCTCATGCTCTAACCGTGAACACACAATATCCCGCCCTGCAAGAGCCAATGCAGCGGACTCTGTTGCACCAGATGTAAATATAATATCTGCTCCAACTGCTCCAATTGCCTCGGCAATTTTTAATCGAGCATTTTCTATCAAAGTTTTTGCGGCGCGACCCTCTAAATGAACTGAGGAAGGATTACCAACCACAGTCATAGCGTCAATCATTGCCTGCTTTGCTTCACTTCTCAGTGGTGAAGTTGAATTGTAATCTAAATAAGCTCTCATTCAGTATCAGAGATAACAGAAAAAATGGTTGGCACTGCAGGACAGGGTGCAAGATCATTTTCAACAACATCCGATAATCTCGTTTGGTGAAGGTAAACGAAGACATGAGCACTCAAACCTTCCCAAAGCCGATTTGCCATTGATTGAGCTTTCGAACCCGATAAACCGCCTGAAGCGCCAGCGCCCTGGCTCATTGCATCGACGCTTTCTTCTACTGCGGTTAAAATATCAACAATTCGAATTTCGTACGGAGGTTTTGCCAACCTGTACCCGCCGCCTGGACCTCGCACGGAAATAACTAATTTAGACCTACGAAGTTTAACAAATAACTGTTCCAAATATGGCATTGAAATATTTTGCCTCTTTGAAATTTCTCCCAAGGTTACCAAATTCTCTCTGGCCGAGAGAGCGAGATCAGCCATTGCAACCGTTGCATATCTACCTTTTGTACTAAGCTTCATAGTAAACCTATTTAGTAATTATTGACCTTTTCAACTACACCGCTTAAGTGCATGACAAGTTTATTGTTAAAGTTTAGAATTCTTCTAAATTTGCTTTTAGTGTAAGTCAACGAAACTATAATGAGTTTTGGGAGTTAATAATAATGCCAGAGGTTATCTTTCCTGGTCCTGAAGGCCGATTAGAGGGTCGATATCATCCACAAAAAGATCGTGATGCTCCTATTGCTATAATACTACACCCTCATCCGCAGTTTGGCGGCACTATGAATAATAAGGTTGTCTACAACCTTCACTATGCCTTTTTAAATATGGGCTTTACGGTTTTAAGATTCAATTTTCGAGGCGTAGGAAGATCTCAAGGAGAATATGATCAAGGCGTTGGGGAACTATCGGACGCTGCTAGTGCTCTAGATTATTTGCAATCTATGAATAATAATTCAAAGCACTGTTGGGTGGCTGGTTTTTCTTTTGGTGCTTGGATTGGAATGCAACTTTTAATGAGAAGACCAGAAATCACAGGTTTTATTTCCGCTTCGCCGCCAGCAAATATGTACGACTTTTCCTTTCTGGCACCCTGCCCGTCATCTGGTTTGATAATTAATGGAACAAAAGATCGTATAGCTCCCCCCGAGGATACTGAAGTTTTAGTTGAAAAACTTCATGAGCAAAAAGGTATAACTATAACTCATACACAGCTTGATGGAGCGGGACATTTTTTTGAAGAACCTTACATGGATCCTATGATTGAACATGTAACTACTTACGTCAAAAGACGGCTAACTGAAAATACACGATAATTGAATATCAAAAATTTGATATCTTACTTTTTGGTGGAGTTTTTCTTTTTATAAGATGCTGCAATTTCGGCTAAGTCTTTGGCTATTGTAAAAGCTCCTTTGAATTTATCTGAATTTTTTCTCCAGTCCCGTCTTATAATTAATTTATTATCTTTGACCTTTGCCATGCCATTTTGCTGATTGATGAATTCAACCAAACCTTCCGGAGATATAAATTTATCATTGTGGAATTGTAGGGTGGCTCCTTTCGGGCCACCATCAAGCTTACCAATACCTGCCTTTTTACAAACGGATTTTATTCTGACAACCAATAATAAGGTGCTTACTTCACTTGGTAATTTGCCAAACCTATCGATTAACTCAGCAGCAAAGCCCTCAAACTCAACTTTTTTCGTCAAGCCAGAAAGACGCCTATATAGGCCTAAACGAACATCTAAATCCGAAACATAAGTTTCTGGTATTAAAACTGAAACTCCCAAATTTATTTGAGGAGACCAATGATTATCCATTGAAGTTAACACATCAATCTGACCACCTCGGATTTTTGAAATCGTCTCTTCTAACATTGATTGATAGAGTTCGTATCCTACATCACGGATCTGACCTGACTGCTCTTCTCCAAGTAAATTACCTGCACCTCTTATGTCCAAATCTTGGCTAGCCAATGAAAAACCTGCTCCCAAAGCATCAAGAGATGCTAGTACTTTCAGCCTTTTTAGAGATGATACAGTCATTTTAGTTCTTAACTTAGTAGTCATATAAGCATAAGCTCTTAGTTTAGAACGACCAACACGACCTCTTATTTGATATAATTGCGCTAACCCAAACATTTCAGCACGGTGAACCACTATGGTGTTTGCCGAGGGTATATCCAAACCACTTTCGACAATAGTGGTAGCGAGAAGTACGTCAAACTTACCATCATAAAAGGAGTTCATTCGATTATCTAATTCACCAGGAGGCAATTGACCGTGCGCTATAACGTAAGAGACCTCAGGTACATGATCTCGAAGGAACAATTCAATCTCTTCAAGATCAGCGACCCTAGGCACAACATAGAAAGATTGCCCTCCTCTAAAGCGTTCACGTAATAATGCTTCTCTAACTGTGATGGTATCGAATTCACTTATAAATGTTCGAATTGCCAACCTATCCACTGGCGGTGTGGCAATAATTGAAAGGTCACGGACACCAGCAAGAGACAACTGTAATGTTCGCGGTATTGGAGTAGCAGTAAGCGTTAAAACATGGATATCGCTTCTTAATTGTTTTAAACGCTCTTTGTGTTGCACACCAAAGTGTTGCTCTTCATCGATAATCAGAAGGCCAAGGTTTTTGAATTTTACACTCTGAGCTAAAAGTGCATGTGTTCCCACCACAATATCCACACTTCCGTTTTGGATCCCATCTCTTGTTTTATCTGCATCTTTTTTCGAAACAAAACGAGATAATTGTCGAATCTCAATAGGTAAACCGCGAAATCGGTCTAAAAAACTCTTAGTATGCTGCCTCACTAAAAGAGTTGTTGGAGCAATAACAGCAACTTGAAAGCCAGCAATTGAAGCCAAGAACGCTGCCCTCATTGCTATTTCTGTCTTCCCAAAACCTACATCTCCGCAAACAAGCCGATCCATTGGACGTCCAGATGTTAAATCACCTATAACATCAGCAATAGCATTCATCTGATCATCCGTTTCTTGATAGGGGAATTTGGCTGAGAATGCATCCCAAACACCTGGTGGAGGTTCGAATATAGGGGCAGTTCTTAATTCCCTCTCCGCAGCCACGCGGATTAATTTTTCCGCGATATCCTTAATTCTTTGTTTAAGTTTAGCTTTTTTAGCCTGCCAAGCTGCCCCACCTAACTTATCTAGAAGGCCAAATTCCTGACCATATTTCGAGAGTAACTCAATATTTTCAACCGGCAGATAAAGCCTAGAATTCTCAGCATATTCCAGAACTAGACATTCGTGCTTCGCGTCAGCTGCACTAATAACTTCTAAGTTATGGTACTTTCCAACACCATGATCCACATGAACAACAAGATCACCTGAGGTTAGAGACGTCGCCTCTGTTAAAAAATTTTCTGCTTTTCTGCGTTTAGTTGAATGTCGAATTAACCGCTCGCCTAAAACATCTTGCTCTGAAATGACCGTGAATTCATCAGTCCGAAAGCCTTGCTCTAAATTCCAAACTACCAAAAATAATCCTGTTTGCTGGACTTGGCTTATATCTTGGATAAAATTAGCTCCAATTAACCCTTCATCTTCTAGTAATCCTCGCAATCGCTCTCGGGCACCATCGGTATAACTCGCCACAATAACCGGCCTATCTTTCATTTCCAATTTAATATAGGACGATAACGCACTAAAAATATTGATATTTTCCATCTGACGCTCAACAGAAAAATTTTTTCCAATTGTGCTTCCTGCATCGAGTGTTTTTGCACCTGAAGTTTGTGGAAATGGACTAAAAAGTAATGCCTTCCGCGAACTTAAAGCAAGGTTCCATTCACTTTCATTTAAATAGAGCTTATCTGGCTCTATGGGTTTATAAATAGAATCTAGTCTACTTTTTTGATCTAAGTTCTCCTGTCGCGATTGAAACTGATCTATAACCACTTCCCAACGAGAATTTCGAGCAACCTCAACATTGTCGTCAAGAGTAACAGTTGCCTCCGGCAAATAATCAAAAAGAGTTTCTAATTTTTCATGAAAAAACGGAAGCCAATGTTCCACACCTTGATATTTATTTCCAGCGCTAACAGACTCATATAAAATATCATTTAAATGCGACGCGCCAAATTCTTTGCGGTAATTTTGCCTAAATCTAGCAATTGAGGTTTCGTCCAAAAATACCTCGGACGCAGGGGCAAGCCTTATGTCTCGCATTTTTGAGAGCGTTCTTTGCGTAATTGGATCAAATTGACGAACTCCATCTAAAATATCGCCAAACAAATCAAGTCTAATGGGTCCAGCTTCCCCAGGTGTATATATATCTATAATTCCACCTCTCACTGCGTAATCTCCTGGCTCAGAAACAGTAGAGTTTTTTGAAAAACCCATTTTACTGAAAAATGAATACAATTGATCAAGATCTATACGCTGCCCTACTTCGGCTTGAAATGTTGCCGATGAGAGAACCAACCTATTCGGAATTCTTTGTGTGGCCGCGTTAACTGTTGTTAAAATGATATATTTTGATGATGCATTCTGGGCTAAGTCAGTCAAAAGAGATAATCTTCGTGAAGATATTCCTGAGTTTGGAGAAAGGCGATCGTATGGCAAACAATCCCAACTAGGAAATATTTTAACTGGAATATCTGGAGCAAAAAAAGTTAAAGCGTCTTTAACAGCAGCCATTCGTTTATCGTCTCTAGCCACGTGGAGCACGTAAGAACTAGATTTTTCAAATTCTTTTACTATCAAAGCTGCGTCGTACCCCTCGGGAGCACCACCCAATTTTAAAAAATTGTCTGTCATTTTGTAGCTAACAAGTGAAAATATCGCTCAGGTTAAAAAAAGTTAGTTTTTAAGTTGAAATATATACCCCATATAATACTACTCAGCACCGATACTGATGAGATTACCACTGCAATACGTCTAAATAGTTTAACCTTAAAGAAGACGTCACTAAATGATGTTTCACCTAACGCTCCAATAGACTGGCGAAGAAAGAGACGCAAGATAATACAAACTATAAATGGCCAAAAAAGCAAAAAAGCGGCTTGTAGAAACTCTACTGAATAAAAGAAAGCTATGACAGCCCAGTTAACTATCAGGAAAGAAAAAAAACAAATTGGTAAAAGGATTAAATTATTTTTTCTATATTTGGTTAAATAATCTGCTTTAAAATAGAAAGATTTAAGCGTCTCTGTCTGTTGTGATGCCCCACCATTTGAAGCGGCAAGCCATTTAAAGTGGCTATGAACTGAAAACTTATCTATTGCGATTAGCCAAGCGATAATTAATAGCAGCCAGAACCAGATACTAGAATAAGCGTCTATTGAAAAAAAATTCATTAATTATTCACTTAATCAAATTTACCAAACAACAATTTAGTCTAGGCCAACAAAACTACAAGAATACACTTACACAAACACTTGAGGTCATATCGATTTCATGTAAACTCGGTTGAGAAAAAAGATTGTTTTTAATATGAATTTTATCGATCAGCAATTCCCGTCATCTCGTTTTAGACGAACTCGAAAAAACGAAAAAATACGAAACTTGGTAAGTGAAACGAGTGTTAGTGCACATGACTTCATTTGGCCCATTTTTATTTGTGACGGCAATAATGTCGAACAAGACGTGCCTTCAATGCCAGGAGTGAAAAGAAGAAGTGTTGACCGTCTTGTCCAAGCCGCTTCCGAGGCATTTGATTTAGGAATTCCAGCTGTTTGTCTCTTCCCTTACACAGATCAATCATTAAAAACTGAGGATTGTGCAGAGGCATGGAACCCAAACAATTTGTCGAATAAAGCTACAAGAGCAATAAAGAAAGCAATTCCAGAACTGGTGGTCATGTCAGATGTAGCCTTAGATCCCTATAATATTAACGGACACGATGGCTTTGTTGAAAATGGTAAAATTTTGAACGACAAAACTGTTGAAGCTTTGGTCAAACAAGCCCTCTCACAAGCTGAGGCAGGCATTGATGTCATAGGGCCATCTGATATGATGGATGGCCGCATAGGCGCAATTAGATCAGCTTTGGAGACAAGTGGATACACCGAAGTATCTATAATGTCATATTCGGCAAAGTATTCTAGTAGTTTTTATGGGCCTTTTCGGGATGCTGTTGGAGCGTCTGGTGCTCTTACCGGTGATAAAAAAACTTATCAAATGGATGTAGCAAATTCTAATGAAGCACTTCGATTGGTAGCTAGAGACCTTAAAGAAGGCGCAGACATGGTGATGATAAAACCTGGCATGCCCTATCTAGACGTCTGTAGAAGGGTAAAGGATGTATTCGGAGCTCCAACTTTTGCATATCAAGTAAGCGGCGAATACGCCATGTTATCTGCAGCCTTTCAAAATGGCTGGCTTGATCGAGATAAAATCATTATCGAAACGTTATTGTCATTCAAGCGTTCTGGATGTGACGGTATATTAACTTACTTTGCCCCTGAAGCAGCAAAACTATTAAAATAAACATAATTAAGTGATATCTAATGAAAATTATTTTTAAAAACCTGTCAATCGCCCTTTTAATTGCTATTTTTGTTTCGTCTTGCAGTATTCCAAAAATCTCTAACCCTTTGAACACTCCGAAAGCGGCTGCTCAAATTGACGCCAGGGTTTTTAGAACGATAGAACAAATGCATGTTGAATATCCTTACAGTAGACAACTAGCAGCAAAAGCATCTGGTTTATTGGTAATGCCGCTTGTAACCGAAGCTGGGTTTGGCTTAGGAGCGGGATATGGTCGTGGAGCTCTTGTTGTAAACGGTTCAGTGAAAAACTATTATTCTTCTATTTCTGCTAACACTGGAATTCAATTAGGCGCTCAGCAATATGCACATGTTCTATTTTTTATGACAGATACGGCACTAACTCAATTTGAGTATTCAATGGGGTTTTCAGCGGGTGGCGATTTGGAATACATTACACCAAGTATTAGCGAGTCATTGAGAATAGAAACACTAACAACTTTATCCCCTGTAATTGCATTAGTATTTGGTCAAGCAGGATTAAAAGTCGGTGCAACATTAGAGGGTAGTAAGTATACAAAGCTACGCTTCTAGGATTAGAAAAATTTAGGATTTCTTTGGTTCTTTATAACCGACTATTTTTAAGAATTATCTAAACTCTTTCATTGCGCACAACATACATGCTCTGCTATACTTATATTAACAAAATATAGTATTTTTAGATTGGCACGTAAACTTGAGCGACCCAGAAGATAAATCAGAGGAAGGTGGATCGAGCGTTGTAGAACGCAAGCCATACGACGGCCCATCAATCTCAATAACAAAAGAGCTTAAGACTTCCTACCTAGACTACGCAATGAGCGTTATTGTCAGCAGGGCTATACCAGATTTAAGGGATGGATTAAAGCCAGTGCATCGACGAATTTTGTATGCAATGCATGAAACTGGCAACACCCATGAAAAATCATATCGGAAATCTGCGAGACCCGTCGGTGATGTTATGGGTAAATATCACCCACACGGCGACAGTGCAATCTATGATGCTTTAGTTAGAATGGCTCAGCCATTCTCTATGTCTTTACCCTTGCTAGACGGCCAAGGAAATTTTGGATCGATGGATGGGGACAATCCTGCTGCTATGAGATATACGGAAGTGCGCATGGATAAGCCTGCAGCCTTCCTTCTAAGCGATATAGACAAAGACACCGTAGATTTTCAAGACAATTACGATGGAAAGGATCGAGAGCCTTCAGTCCTACCGGCGCGATTTCCAAATATGCTCGTAAATGGAGCAGGAGGAATTGCTGTCGGAATGGCAACAAATATCCCACCACACAATCTTGGTGAAGTCGTCGATGCAACCTTAGCGCTTATACGAGCTCCTGATTTAAGTTCGGAAGATTTAATACAATATGTACCTGGTCCAGATTTTCCAACTGGTGCTATGATGTTGGGACGATCTGGCGCCCGCAAAGCCTATCTTGAGGGTCGCGGTAGCGTTATAATTCGTGCTAAAACTAAAATTGAGGAACTTAGGAAAGATCGTTATGCAATCATAATAGAAGAAATTCCCTATCAAGTTAACAAGGCTTCTATGATAGAAAAAATTGCCGAGCAGGTACGCGATAAAAAAGTTGAAGGGATTTCACACGTTCAAGATGAAAGCGATAGGAACGGCGTCAGGGTTGTTATTGAATTAAAAAGAGATGCAACACCTGAGGTTGTATTAAACCAACTTTATCGATTTACTCCAATGCAAACCTATTTTGGTTGTAATATGCTTGCATTGAATGGCGGCCGACCAGAACAATTAACACTTCGTTCATTTTTAACAAATTTTATAGACTTCAGAGAAATAGTTGTAGCTCGACGAACAGCCTTTGAGTTACGGAAAGCTCGTGAACGCTCACATATTCTTTGCGGCCTTGCTGTAGCAGTTACAAATGTTGATGAAGTGGTAGCAACTATCCGTTCATCTTCTGATGCTGCTGAAGCCCGCGAGAAACTGATGCAGCGCCGCTGGCCAGCTGGGTCGATCGTTGAATATATAAAACTTATTGATGACCCAACCCACAAAGTAAATAAAGATGATACCTACAACCTTTCCGAGACACAAGCGAGAGCCATACTGGAATTAAGGTTACAACGATTAACGCAAATTGGTGTAAAAGAAGTTACCGAAGAGTTAAAAACTCTTTCAATAAAAATCAAAGAGTACTTAGCAATTTTAGGCTCCCGTGAGCAGATCATGGAAATTATTACAAATGAATTGAAAGAAGTAAAAGAACAGTTTGCAGTTCCTCGGAGAACAGAGATCGTAGAGTGGTCTGGCGACATGGAGGACGAGGACCTAATCGAACGTGAAGACATGGTCGTAACTGTGACTTCAGGTGGCTATATTAAGCGTACACCTCTTATTGATTTTCGAGCCCAGCGTCGCGGAGGTAAAGGCCTAGCGGGCATGCAAACAAAGGATGAAGATGTCGTAACGACACTATTCGTGGCAAACACCCACACCCAACTACTATTTTTCACAACCGATGGTATGGCTTATAAACTAAAAACATGGAGATTGCCTTTGGGTGGGAGAACAGCCAAAGGGAAAGCCATAGTCAATATCTTACCAATTCCCGTAGGTGTCTCGATAGCTGCAATAATGCCAGTCGATGTCGATGAATCAGAATGGGATAATTTGCAGATTGTCTTTGCTACTTCTGCCGGAGATATACGTAGAAACGCTCTTTCCGATTTTACGAATGTACGATCAAATGGAAAGATCGCTATGGATTTAAACGAGGGTATTGAGCTTGTAAACGCTCGCATAGCTGGCGAAGAAGACGATGTAATGCTTTTCACGGATTCTGGAAGAGCAATCCGCTTCTCGACCACAGCCGTGAGAGTATTCAAAGGGCGCAAATCAACCGGTGTTCGTGGAATTAAACTCTTAGGAAAAGATAAAGTAGTTTCAATGTCGGTTATTAGACATTTTATTGCTACGCCTGATGAGAGATCAGCTTACTTAAAAATGCGCCGCGCTGTGTCCGGAATAGTAGATGAAGAAGGAAATCCAGACGAAGATGATGTAAACGAAAATGCTACCATTTCACCAGAACGTTATGCAGAAATGTCAGCCTCTGAAAACTTAATACTCACGATCACCTCTGGAGGAGCAGGTAAACTGTCCTCAAGTCATGACTATCCTGTGAGAGGTCGAGGGGGAATGGGCGTTGCGGCAATGGATAAAACTATGAGGGGCGGACCTATTGTTGCAAGTTTTCCGGTAGACCTTGAGGACCAAATAATGTTGGCAACTTCAAATGGTCAGTCAATTCGAGTTCCTGTTGAGGGCATCTCTTTCCGGTCTAGAAGCGCCGGTGGGGTTAAAGTCTTTGATACTAAGGAAAAGGAGGAGGTTGTATCTGTAGCTTGGATAGCAGATCAGGGAGATGAGTCAGAAGAGGATTCTCAAGAATAAAAATCTTCAAGTACCCGCCAAAAACTCAATTTGATAAAACATTGCGCGTAGGATATTTACTTAGAAATCTAGCCCTCAGGACAAAAATCCAAAGTAATATTGCGCCAAACTGATGAACGATGGCACTCTCCCATGGAGAGGCATACACTACCGTGGTTATTCCAAGAAGCATTTGCAAAAAAGCTGTAGCAAAAACTAAATTAAAACTGAACTTTAAACTTAGGTTACCTGATTTTCTAGCACTCAACCAACTATAGACGCAAAAGATAAATAGAACATAACCACTTACTCTATGCACAAATTGCACTAAACCAGGATCCTCAAAGAAATTTCTCCACCAAGGCATTAGATAAAACAAATCTGGTGGAAAAATTTGACCTGCCATCAAGGGCCAATCGGTATATGATGTTCCTGCATCAATTCCAGCAACCAGAGCTCCAAATAAAATTTGTAAAAACGTCAAATGTAATAAGCCCGTAGTTAGTAATATAAATTTGGGTTCCGCATTTCTACGCGCCTGAAGTAAAAGAGTTTCGCTTCTTCCCAATAAAAGAATGAACCAGGTAATGTATCCAAGAATAATGAAAGCTAGCCCTAGATGTGTCGCCAGCCTATAACTAGCAACGTCCAAAACAGTACCAGTCAAGCCGCTTGATACCATCCACCAACCAACAGTTCCTTGAATACCTATTAGCACACCTATAAGGAATAATCGCAGCGACCAAGGTTTTTGGATTCTTCCAAAGGTTAAAATAGAAATAAATCCAAAAAACCAAACTAAGCCGATAACACGGCCAAGTTGTCTATGACCCCACTCCCACCAATAAATAAATTTAAATTCACTTAAACTCATGCCTTCATTTTGCAATTTATACTCTGGAATTTGTTTATATTTGCTAAACTCAGCAAACCAACTTTCAGCTGAAAATGGCGGCAGTGCCCCAGTGATGGGTTTCCACTCGGTTATTGATAGTCCACTGTCGGTCAAGCGTGTTAAACCACCTACCAATATAATTAGCACAATAAGAGTAAATAGAGCTTTTAACCATAATTGGGTTATGCTTCTTATTTTCTGGTTAGAACTTTTCTCAATTATTCCAATACTACTTCTCGAAGTTGGCTTTTCATTTTCCGAAAACTCCTGAAAAATAGTTCTTTTTTTACTCATTACTTATAACCACAACGTTTCTAGCAGTATTTACCTGCAGTCGACCTTTTATACTAGACAATTAGTGGAAGTATTTATGAACTCAACTTTTTTTATTTGCTTTAAGTAATTGTCTTAGCATACCGTAAAAAATTTGCACATCAGAGTTCGTCAATGGCATTCGAGACCACATATTTCGAAAATTGATTTTCATACTTTCCATCTTATCTTCCGGGTAAAAAAAACCCACTTCCTCCAAAGTAGATTCAAAATACTTAGAAAGCTTTTGCACTTGCATAGAAGTAACCAGTTCTGGTTGTTCTATGTTTGCTTGATCATCACTTAATTTACTAGATTTAAGCATCCACTCATAAGCGAGTAAAAGAACACATTGCGCCAGGTTAAGAGATGGAAATTGTTCATTCACTGGAACAGAAACAATTGCATTAGCTTTAATAATGTCTGAATTTTCAAGGCCTGATCTTTCTGGGCCAAAGGCAAATCCTACATTTTGGCCCTTTGATATTTTATCATAAGCAAGTTCAACCGCCTCCTCTGGAGAGTACATTGGTTTTATTAAGTCTCTCGGTCTTGCTGTGGTCGCAAAAATGAAATGTTGGTCGGCAATAGCATCAGTGAAATTCTGAAAAATTAATGCTTCGTCTAACAGTCGACCAGCACCACTTGCCATTACAACAGCTTTTTGATTTGGCCAACCGTCTCGTGGTGAAACGATCCGCATACGATCTATACCAAAATTCCACATTCCACGGGCTGACGCACCTATGTTTTCACCCATTTGGGGATTTACCAATATAAAACATGGATGTTTATTTTCTACTGGCACCTTTAATTCCTTTAAATTGATCAATTAATTTTTAATCTAGACCCGAAGATAAAATTTGTTTGTTGATATTGGTTAATTTTGTTTTTGAGGTTAATGCTTAGTAACTGACTAAATTGGCTTTTGGAAATGATAAAATCAGAGCAGCCTAAACTTTATATTGTTAGCCCTCCCGAGTTCGAGATCGAAAGATTTTCCGAGGATTTGAAACTCGTATTGGATACAGTGGAAATCTCTTGTTTTAGATTATCCCTCTCTACTCAAGATGAAAACGTAATTGCAAAAACTGCCGATGTTATAAGACATATTTGTCATTCTAGAGATGTTGCGATTGTTATCGAGGATCATTTTCTACTAGTTCAAAAACATGGGCTAGATGGGGTACACCTGTCAGACGGTCCAAGAAATATTCGAAAAGCGCGAGAAAATTTAGAGAAAGAGTCAATCATTGGTTCTTACTGCGGAAACTCAAAACATAACGGACTAACAGCTGGCGAAGCTGGGGCTGACTATATTAGTTTTGGACCACTGGGCAACACTCCCCTTAAGGATGGGTCTATAGCTAATCCTGATTTGTTTACTTGGTGGAGCACAATGATAGAAATTCCTGTGGTAGCAGAAGGTGGTTTAACGAAAGAAGTGGTGAATGATCTTGAAAATATTACAGATTTTTTAGCTTTCGGAGATGAGCTCTGGAACAAAAAGAATCCCTTAAATGAGCTCAATCACTTGCTTGGTCTTCCACAATAGAGCCTGCAAAAACATGCGAAGACCTAATAATTGTCTCCGCAGCTGCCGCCAGCTCTTTTCGTTTACCAAAATCAGAAACAAGTAAGGGTTCATGGTATCGAACTTCTATTTTTCCCTGCCGTTTTGCCGCTATTGTTTTTAATAAATGCATTGCAAATGACATATCTCCCCACCAACCATAAAACCTAGGATCCTCGTTTTTAGGAGCAAAGTAAGTAACAGTTACCGGTTGTATATAACACTGTGAATTTAATTCTAAATCAAAAAAGGCCTGAAACAACGCTGATTTAAAAGGCAATACCCGCATCCCATCTGTTGATGTTCCTTCTGGAAAAAAGAGAAGCTTATGACCCATTTTTATTCTCTGTTCCAATAGTTTTTTTTGGGCAAAGGCTTCTTTTGCTTCTCGGCGAATAAATAAAGTGCCTGTCGCTTTAGCCAGCAATCCTATTCCCGGCCATCTTGCCACCTCCGATTTTGAAACAAAATACAGCCGCTGAGAGGAATTTAACGCAAATATGTCTAACCAAGATGAATGATTAGCAACCAAGGCACCAGGCTTCTCGAGAGGATTACCCAGGCGCTTTACTTGAATTGATAGTAGGTCAAGAGAAATCTTGCTAACCAAGACTGTAATAAATGGGGTCGCTGGCCGCATATCCCCAAATAAAGGCTTTTCAAAAAACCTAAGCAAAAACTTTAAAACTAGGCCAATCGATATAACAAGCAGGATTGCGCAACCCCGAATAAATACCAACACCCATCCAGAAATCGATATCTTTTTACTGACAGGTTCACCATCTTCACTTATCCAGGTAGTAGTCACGTAAGCTCTCTTTGAGCCAAAAAACTCATCCTTTTGCTATTTATCGAAGAGGTATCCATTATCAAACACACATCGGTAGTATTAAATTCGTGATCTACGTAGGCGTCTAAACCAACCTTCCCTCCAAGCCGAATATAACTTTTAATCAAAGCTGGCATTTTTAAAACTGCTAACTTTCGATTAATTATTTCTGGTTCTAAAAGGTTCATTTTTTGATTATACGGTTTTTTTGCAACAGGCCTTAATTTTTCCTCAGCCAAATATTGATGATGCAATAAACTTAAAGGTTCAGCTAATTCTGATATATCTGTTCCATGAAAGCTAGCTACGCCAAATAGGATTTCTATTTTTCGCTCCAGGACATAATTAGCTAATGCTTGCCATAAATAAGTTAAAGCCGTTCCCCCTCGATAATCTTTTTCCAAACATGAGCGGCCTAGCTCTAACAGTTTTTTTCCAGACCGTCTTAGTGAGGTTAGATCATATTCTTCATCACTATAAAATTCTCCAAGTTTAGATGCTTTCTCACAAGTCATGACCCTGTAAACGCCTATAATTGGATTAATTTCTCGAGCATCATCAAACAAAAGAATATGATCAAAATAAGGATCAAAACGATCTCGCTCTAAGCCCAAATCATGATCGACCATATCTCCACCACCGCCTAGCTCCTGAACAAAAATACGATAGCGCAATTCCTGTGCCGCTATAAACTCAAAACTTTTATCGGCAATTTTTGTTCTAAATATTGGTGTATGTTTAAGCATAGATTTCAATTAATAATTTTTAAGTATAGTATCATTAAAAATATAATTTGGATTTTAGTTTACTTCGAGACAATTTCTAAACTAATGCGAGTACCATCTATTACCACTTTACCGGTTTCCTCAAAGTTCACTGTTACTTTTCCTTTGATAGATGATTGGACTTGCCCGACACCCCAATCACTTTCAGTTGGGTGACGTACATACATTCCAGGCTCTAAAAATGGGTTCAAATCGTCCAAAATTGTATCCTTTTATATGAGTCAATTATGAAATAATAACAAAAACATTTTAACTCAAAATCAAACAAATGCTTAATTTCTAATTGTGCCCTGACCTTCAACAAGATACTTGAATGAAGTTAATTGAACAGTACCAACAGGTCCCCTAGCATGCAACTTTCCAGTTGCAATACCTATTTCTGCTCCCATACCAAACTCTCCACCATCAGCAAATTGTGTTGAAGCATTGTGCATCAAGATAGCACTATCTAACTGCGTAAAAAATTTGTCTCGAGCCTCTAGATTTTCTGTAATTATACAATCTGTATGACCTGAACTATAACTTTGAATGTGATTAATCGCTTCGTCTAAATCTCCAACGGCCTTAACCGCTATTTTGCTATCTAAAAATTCCTTACCCCAATCCCCTGTATTAGCTGTAACTGTTCCGGGTATTTTATCCACCCCTTTGTCTGCCCTCACCTCTACTCCAGACTCAAGAAGCATTTTTACGATCTCAGTGCCTAAACTATTTAATATCTCTTTGTTTATTAACAAACATTCTGCAGCGCCACAGATGCCTGTACGTCTTGTTTTTGAATTCAAAATTACATCAAATGCTTTTTTTGGATCCGCTGTTTTATCAAGATATATATGCACAATTCCTTCTAAATGTGCGAAAACTGGGACCCTCGCCTCTGATTGAACAAGTCCTACCAAACTTTTCCCACCTCTAGGAACTATGACATCAATATATTCTGTCATTTTCAACAGGCTCTGCACAGCAGCCCTGTCTCGAGTTGGAATAAGCTGTATGGAGTCCGCTGGTAAATTAGCTTTTAATAATCCTTTTTGAAGGCAGCTATGAATAGCTATCGAGCTGTTATAACTTTCAGAACCACCGCGCAAGATCACAGAATTCCCCGCCTTTAAACAGAGCGCCCCGGCATCAGCAGTCACATTCGGACGGCTCTCATAGATTACCCCAATAACACCTAAAGGTGTACGAACTCTTTTAATTTCAAGGCCATTAGGTTGCTGCCAAGCCATCATAATTTCACCAATGGGGTCGTCTTGACTTGCAATCGCTTCTAACCCGCTAATCATTGAAGCTATTCGCTCTTCGTTTAACAGCAAACGGTCCATCAAAGCTTGTGACAAGCCCTTAGCTGATCCAAAATCAAGATCTTTTTTATTTTGTTCTAAAATATTTAAGCTACTTGCTTTGATTGACTCGGCTGCAAAAATTAGCGCATCTTTTTTTTGAAGACTGGATGCAATAGCTAAGCTCCGAGAAGCTTCTCGAGCTCTTTTACCTATATCTAAAACTAAAGAATGTATATCAGACATAACCAACCTTAAATTGCTAAATCGTCTCGGTGCACTACTGAAGTTCTGCCAGCATAACCCAGAATATTTTCTATTTCATTACTATTTTGGCCAATAATTAATTTCGCTTCCGCTGAAGGATAAGCACTTATACCTTTCGCTAATTCACGTCCGTTATTGTCGTATATACTAATTATATCTCCCCTTAAAAAATCACCTTCAACAGTGCTTACCCCAATAGGAAGTAAGCTCTTTCCATCTAAAAGTGCAGTCATAGCACCCTGATCAATGATTAATTTACCAACAGACTTTTGCGATGAAATCCACCTTTTTCTGGCTGTTTGTGGATCTACATGCGGGGTAAACCAAGTGCAATTTGCACCATTTTCGAGCGCCATGATTGGGTTGGCCACATCCCCTTTAGTAATTGCCATAGCGCAACCGGCCTGCATTGCAGTTCGAGCAGCCATGAGTTTTGTTATCATTCCACCTTTGGAAATACCCGAAACGCCTTCCCCTGCCATTTCTTCAATTTCTGGCGTTATTTCTTTGATTTTATCGAGTCTTTTTGCATCTGGGTTTGTTAAAGGGTTGCTTGAGTACAAACCATCAACATCAGATAACAAGATTAAATTATCAGCAGAAACCGTTGCTGCAATTTGTGCAGCTAATCTATCGTTATCTCCATAGCGTATCTCATCAGTGGCCACTGTATCATTTTCATTTACTATCGGGACAACACCAAAAGTGAGAAGCCTTTCCATAGTAGCTCTGGTATTTAAATATCTTCTCCGATTAGCACTATCCTCTAAGGTGACTAAGATTTGTGCGGTCTTAACAGAAAATGGTGCTAGAACTTCTTCATAAGCCCGGGCCAACCTAATCTGACCCACTGCGGCAGATGCCTGACTATTTTCTAAGGAAAGCTTAGGGTCTTGCAATCCAAGAGTTCCTCTTCCTAAAGCTATAGAGCCAGAAGAAACCAATACAATATCAACCCCCCTAGATCTCAGTGAAGACACATCCGATGCCAATGACTCGAGCCAAATTAGGTTTAAATCCCCAGAGTTTTTATCAACCAAAAGAGTTGAACCGACTTTTATTACAATACGTTTTGCTTTTTTTAAGGATGCCATTCCAATGAACCTTGTTCTTCCTCAACGTCTAAATTTTTTCCTTTATCGACCTCAATACGAATTGCTCTTAAAAGTTTTTCTACTCCTTCTCCGCTTACGGCGGAAATCAAAAATATTGGATCATCAATAATTTTTGCCAGCTGTTCTTTGCAAAATTTTCTCTCATCTTCACCCAAGGCATCTATTTTATTCAAAACTGTTATTCGTGGTTTATCTGAGAGGGCATGACCATAGTTATTGACTTCATCTATTATAATATTGAAATTATTCAAAAAATCATCATGAGTAATATCGATGATATGAACTAATACTGAACAGCGTTCCACATGCCCAAGGAAAAGATCGCCCAATCCATATCCTAAATGGGCTCCCTCTATCAGGCCAGGTATATCTGCCACGACAAATTCAATCGAGTCGATACCAACCACTCCCAAATTTGGATAAAGCGTTGTGAAAGGATAATCTGCTATTTTGGGACGTGCATTTGAAGTTGCAGAAAGAAATGTGGACTTTCCGGCATTTGGCATTCCAAGCAAACCAACGTCAGCAATTAACTTCAATCGTAACCAAATTGTCCGTTCAACACCTTCTTGGCCTGGGTTAGCTCTCCGTGGAGCCTGGTTCGTTGATGATTTGAAATGCAAGTTACCAAAGCCACCGTTTCCACCCTGAGCAAGTAATGAACGACTTCCAACTTCAGTTAAATCAGCCAATAAAGTTTCCTGATCTTCATCAAGGATTTCGGTCCCAACCGGAACTTTTAAGATATTATCATTTCCATGAGGTCCCGAACGTTGCTTACCCATACCACTCTTTCCATTGTCGGCAAAGAAGTGCTGTTGATAACGAAAATCTATCAGTGTATTCAAGCCCTCTACTGCTTCTACCCAAACAGATCCTCCGTGCCCTCCATTACCTCCATCAGGTCCACCATACTCAATATTTTTCTCACGTCTAAAGCTTACGGATCCCGCCCCACCAGAACCTGAGCGTATATAAACTTTGACAAGATCCAAAAACTTCATGAAACAACTTTCATATCTTTTTTCACGCGATAAACGTTTTAGTACAAGGTCTCAAGGTTTTCGTTCAAACTAACAAATCAAATTATTATAATTTACTCAAAATTTTAAATTATGAACGTGTAATGGCAAGGCTAACAAAGATTACCGTAATCGCTGCAAAGCATAACATTAGATAACGCTCGTATACGGATCCACTCACCAGTATTGCTATTCTTTCGCCAAAGAGGGTCCAAACAGGGTGACAAACCAGCTGAACACCAAATAAACAAAGTGCAACGGTGGCAGTAGATTTAAGAACAGGACTTGTTGGATCTACGAAATTAGTAAACCCTGTTGTTATCAATGCCCAAGCTTTTGGATTTAATGGATGGACAATTAGTCCAGAAAAAAATCCAGGCGCGGGCCTATCGGAAGTTTTTGCAAATATACGCATGTTGGCTATTCGCCATGCCAACCATAAAATATAACCAGCAGAGATATACTTAAAAAATGTAAAAATATAAGGATACTCTTTATTTAATAACATTAAGCCAAAACCAATTGGCCAAATTATTATTTGTTTCCCAATAATAACGCCAAATACAAAAGGAACCGCATTTCGAAAACCATACTTTGCACCAGTAGCTAGCATGATCATATTTGCTGGTCCTGGAGTAGCAATTTGACTAAAGGCAAATAGAAGGAAATGAAATAAGGACAACACCATAAAACTTTCTAAACGCAAAATAAAAAAGCTCGGCAACCACGCCGAGCTCTTCATAAATTTTTTCTGTATTTCTAACCTATTCTGCTGCTTTTACAGACGGCAAAACCGATATAAAGGTACGATTTTTTAAACCTTTGTGGAACTTAACATTTCCTTCGACGGTAGCAAAGATCGTGTGATCTTTTCCCATCCCAACACCTTCTCCTGGCCACATTCTAGTGCCTCGCTGACGAACAATAATGTTACCAGGAATAGCAGATTGACCCCCAAATATTTTTACACCAAGTCTTCGCCCTGCCGAGTCACGTCCATTACGTGATGAACCTCCAGCTTTTTTGTGTGCCATTCTTAGTTCTCCTTAACTCTTAAGCTTTTCTTTAGCTTGATCGATCCAGCCTTCTTTTTCAACACGGCCTTTCGATGAAATTTTCTCATTAATCGCCTCCACGTCTTCAGCAGACCAGGCGGCTATTTGTTCAAAACTTTTAACGCCAGCAGCGTGAAGTTTTTTCTCAAGCGCAGGCCCCACACCCGACAACTGCTTAAGATCATCTGAAACTGAAGTAGTTACATTTTTCTCTTTAGCAGGCGACTGTTTCTTAGCCTTTGTTTCTGTTGGAGGCTTAGCAGTCTTGGCTGGTTTCGCCTCTTTCTTCACCGGTTCCTTAACAGTCTTTTCTGTTTTTGCTTTAATATCAGTCGGCTTTTTCGGTTTTACATTATCAGTAAATTCAAAATTAACCGACCCAGAACCAATGGCTTCCTGCACTTTTGATTTGTCGGCACCAGAAGTCAAAATATCTGTAACCCGCACTAAAGTCAGATGTTGCCGGTGTCCTCGAGTTCGCTTCGAACTATGCTTACGTCGACGCTTCACAAACTTTATAGTTTTTTCGCCCTTAATCTGATCAATCACATCCGCCTGTACAGCTGCTCCCGCGACTAAAGGCGACCCTACGACTGTCTTATCTCCACCAAGCATTAATATTTGATTAAACTGAACCTTGTCACCAGCGTTTGCCGCTAGTCTTTCAACACGCAAGATATCACCTGCTTGAACTTTATATTGCTTTCCGCCTGTTTTAACGACAGCAAACATAATCATAATCCTAAATAATCGCGTTCTTTGGCCACAAAAGTGTTTCGGTTATACCGCCGGGAACAGCGCGCCTTTCGACGTTGTTTCTTTATTAGTAATGAGCGGCTTATGTTTATTTTTTTACCGTTTGTCAATGGAACATTTACAAATAAACTTTAAATTTAATCAATAAAAATCATTGATAAATACGTTCAAATATATCTTTATTTCATAACGGTTTTTAATTTAAAAGTTTAAAATATGTCTAAAAGAATTTTGGTGTTTGGAGATAGCAATACATTTGGCACACCTCCAATGGTTGAAAGAGACGGAAATAGCGCTCGATACGGCGAAAATATTCGTTGGCCAATGGTTATGCAAAAACACCTCAGTCCAAACTGGAAAGTTATAGAAGAAGGGTTGCCAGGAAGAACCACGTCTCTACCCGATCCAGAAATGGGCGATCATATGAATGGGCAAGTTGGTCTGAAAATCGCATTAGATAGCCACGGGCCAATTGATTTACTCGTAATTATGCTCGGAACAAACGACAGTAAAATTCAGTTTGGCTTAGAAGCAAAACAAATCGCCTCTGGGTTGGCTAGTCTTTTAAATATCGCAAATACCCCCGATATGCAGCGCAAACATGAAAATTTTAATATCCTCATCATCACACCGCCAAAAGTTAAGGAACAGAACGCTCTCGAAAGAATTTTTTTCAACGCCCATGAAAAAACAATGGTCTTAGATAAATTTTACAGCCAAGTCGCTGAAAAATACGAAGTAAACAAGATAAACGCAGGCGATTTTATTGAAACTAGTGAAATCGATGGTGTTCATTTTGAACCAGACGCACATAGAATATTAGGGAAATCAGTAGCAGATTATGTTTTGAGTAATTGGCCATAATCGAAAAATAATTCTAAAATACGTCATTAGTGCGTGTCGTATTTAGACAAGCTTTTTCTAATGATTGGAAGTTTGTTTTAACTATGAAAACAACTATGCAAAACCATATTTCTAAAATTAGATTAGTTGCAATAACTATTGGCGCAGCTAGGGGACGTGCGGCTCGTGGACGACCCTAAATTTATCAATATTTAAAAAGATTCTTTAACTTATTTAATGGTAAATTATTATGTCCAATTCTATTTCTCGCCGCTCCGGAGGGCGAACAGCACGCAAAACAGCACGCGCAGCTCCGCTAGCCGAACATCTTCGTCCAGTCAAAGCAGGAATGGTTGGTGGATCTTACTCACCTTTATCACCACAAGGTGAAAAAAAAATACACAATGCAGCGTTAGAGGCTCTAGAATTTATTGGCTTAGCAGATGCTCCACAATCTGGCATAGATTCTATGCTCGATGCCGGAGCTGTCTTGGATGATAATGGACGTTTGAGGTTTCCCCGTTCGCTGGTAGAAGATGCACTTGCTTCAGCAAATAGAAATGTAACTCTGTTCGGTCGGGATCAAAAACATGATCTCGATTTGTCAGGAAATAGAGTTCATTTTGGTACAGCTGGAGCCGCTGTTCATATCGTTGACGTCCTGAATAATGAATATCGTGATAGTAAAGTTAAAGACCTATTTGATGCAGCTTGTATAGTTAACGAGTTGGATAATATTCATTTTCTACAACGTCCAATGGTCTGCAGAGACATAGTTGATAATAGAGAAATGGACTACAACACAGTTTATGCTTGTTGCGCAGGCACAACCAAGCATGTTGGCACTTCATTTACTGAACCATCATTCGTTCCCGATGTCATAGAAATGCTGCATACAATTGCTGGGGGTGAGAAAGCTTGGCGCGAACGGCCGTTTGTTTCGAACTCAAATTGTTTTGTTGTACCCCCAATGAAATTTGCCACTGAAAGCTGTCAGGTAATGGAAGCTTGCATACAGGCTGGTATGCCAATTTTACTATTGAGTGCGGGTCAAGCAGGTGCAACGGCACCAGCACCCATAGCAGGAGCAATTGTCCAAGCTGTCGCAGAATGTCTCGCTGGGTTGGTTTATGTTCATTCTGTCAAGCCTGGACATCCTTGTATTTTTGGCACTTGGCCTTTTGTTTCCGATTTAAGAACTGGAGCCATGTCTGGCGGTAGTGGAGAACAAGCACTTTTGACAGCTGGATGCGCTCAAATGCATAGATTTTATGATTTACCTGGTGGAGCAGCCGCAGGAATTGCAGATGCAAAAATGCCAGATATGCAGGCCGGCTGGGAACAAGCTATGTCGAATGTAATGGCTGGGCTGACGGGCCTTAACATGGTTTATGAAGCGGCTGGAATGCATGCTTCACTTTTAGGCTTTTGTCTTGAATCCCTGATCCTTGGAGATGATCTCTTGGGGCAAGCTATGCGCTGCGTACGCGGTATTGAAGTTACTGAAGATAACGTCAGCCTGGATGTTATTAAAAGTACTTGCCTAGACGGTCCAGGTCATTTTTTAGGGTCCGAGCAGACATTAAGCCTTATGCAAACAGAGTATATATACCCGTCCTTGGCAGATAGAACATCTCCGAAAGAGTGGGTAGAAATTGGCAAACCGAATTTGGTTCAAAAGGCGATTGAGAAAAAAGAAAATATTTTAAAGAACGCAGCAAAAAAAATTGACCCCGTGATAGATGATAAACTAAGATCAATGTTCAATATTCATCTTACATAAGAGAAATAACGTGTTCTCAGCTATCAAAAAATTTATATTCATTTTTTAATTTTATTTACTGGTATTCTTCTTGGAAACCTTATACCCCGCGCCCTGAATTATAGAGGTAATCCAATATGGATATTCGCAATATTGCAATTATTGCACACGTAGATCATGGGAAAACTACTCTTGTAGATGAGTTACTAAAACAATCAGGTGCATTTAGGGCTAACCAAAACGTATCCGAGCGTGTGATGGATAGCAATGATCTGGAGAGGGAACGTGGCATCACTATTCTAGCCAAAGCCACATCCGTAGAATGGAAAGAAACGCGAATAAACATCGTAGATACGCCAGGTCACGCCGATTTTGGTGGGGAAGTTGAGCGAATTCTTAGTATGGTGGACGGAGTTGTTTTGCTGGTTGATGCAGCAGAAGGCCCGATGCCACAAACAAAATTTGTAACATCTAAAGCTTTAAATTTAGGCCTTCGCCCAATAGTTGTTTTAAATAAAGTTGATAAAACTGATGCAGAGCCTGATAGGGCTTTAGATGAATGTTTTGATTTATTTGCCTCATTAGATGCCAATGAAGACCAATTAGACTTTCCACATATGTATGCTTCAGGCCGGTCAGGCTGGGCAGATCACGAGCTGACTGGTCCTAGAAAAGATCTTTCTGCTCTATTTGACTTAGTAATAAATCATGTGCCTGTCCCAGGACAGTTAAATAGGAAAAATGAAGATTTTAGGATGCTTTCAACTACGCTAGGCCACGATCCCTTCGTTGGTCGGATTTTGACAGGAAGGATAGAGAGTGGCCAAATTAAGATAGGGTCTACTATTCAAGCACTAAGCCGTATAGGGCAAAAAATTGAGCAGTTTAGAGTGACAAAAATATTAGCTTTCAGAGGCTTATCAATGAAAGACATTGAAGAGGCAACCGCTGGCGATATTGTTTCCCTAGCAGGAATGAATAAAGCGACTGTTTCTGATACCTTATGTGCATTAGCCGTAGAAGAACCAATTGAAGCTCTTCCTATAGACCCCCCTACTATCAGTGTAACCTTTGGGATAAATGACAGCCCCTTAGCCGGGCGCGAAGGAAGTAAAGTACAAAGTAGGGTCATTAGAGAAAGATTACTAAAGGAAGCAGAAAGTAATGTCGCAATCAAAGTTACCGAAACTCCAGGCGGTGATGCCTTTGAAGTCGCTGGACGTGGAGAGTTACAAATGGGGGTACTGATTGAAAATATGCGGCGCGAAGGTTTTGAACTATCAATATCTCGACCACAGGTTCTTACCCAAAGAGACGAAGAGGGGAAAACGTTAGAACCTATTGAAGAAGTCACTATTGATGTTGATGATGAGTATTCTGGAGCCGTTATAGAAAAAATAACGGGAACCCGACGAGGTAATCTTGTTGAAATGCGTCCATCAGGATCAAATAAAACTAGGATTATAGCACATGTTCCATCAAGGGGTTTGATAGGCTACCACGGCGAATTCTTAACAGATACGAGAGGTACTGGGATATTAAATCGTGTATTCCACAGTTGGTCAGAACACAAAGGTGCAATTCCAGGCCGAAGAGCTGGAGTTCTAATATCTATCGAAAATGGTGAGTCTGTTGCGTACGCTCTTTGGAATTTAGAAGAACGAGGGCGGATGTTTTTAGGTCCTCAAACCAAGATCTATGAAGGTATGATTATAGGGGAACATAGCAGAGAAAATGATCTTGAAGTAAATCCTTTAAAAGGCAAAAAATTGACGAATGTCCGCGCTTCCGGATCAGATGAAGCTGTTCGTCTAACTCCCCACATAAAATTTAGTTTAGAAGAAGCCATCGCATATATAGATAACGATGAGTTAGTAGAAGTTACCCCTGCTAATATTCGCTTGCGAAAAAGGTTTTTAGATCCTCACGAAAGAAAACGAAAATCCAAAGAAATTAACGGTAAGTAGTATTAATTTCCAAATCATGTCCAAGAAAAAGCGCCAATTTTCGTAGGCGCTTTTTTTGAACTTACTTATATTCTTTTTAATACGTAACTTATCGCTTAGAAAATTGAAAAGAGCGTCTGGCTTTTCTCTTACCATACTTCTTACGTTCAACAACTCGGCTGTCACGGGTAAGAAAACCTGCAGATTTTAGAGCGCCACGTAATGACGGCTCATAAAGCTGTAGTGCTTTCGAAATGCCGTGTTTAACCGCGCCAGCTTGGCCAGATAAACCTCCGCCTTTAACTGTCGCGTTCACATCAAACTGGTCTTCTACACCTGCAACTTGAAAAGGCTGGCGTAAAATCATTTGCAAAACAGGGCGCGCAAAGTACGCGTTCATCTCTTTACCGTTTACCACAACCTTACCAGAACCAGGTTTAATCCAAACTCTGGCAATTGCATCTTTTCGCTTACCCGTTGCATAAGAACGGCCAAAGTCATCGCGTTTTGCTTCTCTAATGGTGGCTGTTTCAACGACTGCTTCGGAAGACGCAGCAACTGCTTCTAAGTCTCCCAAACTTTTGATATCTTCTACCATTATTATGCAACCCTTGTATTTTTAGAATTCATTGATTTTACGTCTAATATCTCTGGAGCCTGTGCTTCATGTGGGTGGTCAGTGCCCGCGTAAATCCTCAGATTTGTCATGATCTTCCGGCTTAAACGATTACCAGGCAACATTCTTTTCACCGCCAATGTTAAAACTCTTTCAGGATGTTCACCGTCCAATATTTGTTCTTTAGTGCGTGCCTTAATGCCACCAGGATACCCAGTATGCCAGTAGTAGTTTTCATTACGCTTGTTACCTGTTAATTGAACTTTATCGGCGTTGATAACAATAACGTTGTCACCACAGTCCATGTTAGGGGTGAAGGATGCCTTATGCTTCCCCCTCAATCGACTTGCGATTATTGAAGCTAATCTACCCAGCACCAATCCTTCAGCATCGATTAAAATCCATTTTTTCTCGATATCCGCAGGAGTCGCAGAAAATGTTTTCATAACAAAATTTCCTCTTTGCTACTTTCGTATAAAATTAAACACCAAGTTTTAAGCTAACTACTGAGCCAAACCTAGATAGTCAATGTCAAAAAGAAATAAATTATCTATATAAAACAATTAGTTAAATAATAGGTAATTAAATACCCCATATAGAAAACTGCTTATATAACGTTTAAGCTTCTAATTCGCTATCCCAGTATAAAAAATCCATCCAGCTATCATGAAGATGATTAGGAGGAAATTTACGACCTAAATTTTGTAGCTCCGGAGCGGTCGGCTGTCTTGGCTTTCGCCTAAGATGCAACCCTGCCCTACCTAAAGATTTAGAACCTTTTCGAAGATTGCATGGGCTGCAGGCAGCAACCACGTTGTCCCATCTCGTAGTACCTCCACAAGCGCGAGGAACAACATGATCAAAAGTTAATTCTCCCCTATTCCCACAATACTGGCACTTGAACTCATCACGTAGGAACAAATTAAACCTTGTAAATGCGACACTTTTCTGTGGTTTTACATAATCTTTCAAAACGACAACAGAAGGAATTTTTATTTTTATAGTAGGGCTATGAACAAACTTATCATATTGGGCTACAATATCGACGCGCTCCATATAAGCTGCTTTAACAGCGTCCTGCCAACACCAAAGAGACAAGGGATAATATGATAAAGGCCTGTAATCAGCATTTAAAACTAAGGCTGGATGATGCTTTAAGGTGCTCGGATCTTGTGATAAATCACCTTCGATAAACTCACCCATATGAAATGACCCCCAATCATTTTTTGCAAGAGTTAATTGTTACATTCAATACTATATATCGTATTTAAATTGTATCAAGTCTCTCTATGTAGCTATTTTAAAAAGATTTATACTATAATCTGAATTATAAAAAACCAAGCTTATCTCGAATGAAAGCCAAAGAAACGGATAAGCCATCGGGGGCAATGCCATGTCCTGTTCCTTTCATTATATGAGCAAAAACATCTTTGAAACCAGCTTGTTGTAATCCCTCAACAGCCGATGGAAGCGATTGAACGGGAACAACATCGTCTTGATCACCGTGCACCAATAAAACAGGTGGCTTACATATTACCTCATCAATCAAGGCATCAGGTTCTAAAAGCCTACCGGAAAAAGCAACTAACCCAGCAATCTCATCCTCGCGACGGGGAACGACATGTAAAGCAAGCATCGTACCTTGAGAAAATCCGAACAAAACAACCTGCTCTGGTAATAAATCTTCATCAACCATCAATGCATCAAGAAAGGCATTTAGATCATTTGCTGCTGCGGCCATACCTCGCATACTTTCTTCTTCTGAAGATCCATCAATCCAAGGGATAGGGAACCACTGGAAACCAAACGGCGCACCCGGACATGTTTCCGGAGCATTGGGGGCGATAAATAAAGTATCGGGTAAGTGCTCAGAAAGTGGGTCTGCAAGCCCCAAGAGGTCAGCGCCATTGGCTCCATATCCATGAAGAAACACGACTGCTGATCTAGCTGAACCGGAGATAGCATCTTTTCGTTCAGAATTAAGTATTCGAGTCAACGTATTCCCTCCCGCTTTTTTTGATCATTATAATATGACCAAAGTAATCTAGCCGCAACGGCTTGCCAAGGCGACCACTCTTTAGCCATAACTCTTAATTCTTTTTCACTTGGGCGTTCTGGAAGATTAAAAAGTAATCGTGTTGCTTCTTGAAGAGCTAAATCACCTGGCGCGAAAACATCTGCCCGACCTAAGCTAAACATTGCATAAATCTCGGCAGTCCAATTTCCCACGCCTGATACTTGCGTGAGTTCGCTAACTACTTCCGAAGTTGGCATAGCTTTCAGAGCATCATAATTGATTTTAGCATTGGCTAATGATCTTACGTATCTTACTTTCTGCTTACTTAATCCAACCTGTCGTAGATCTTGATCAGATACTTTTTTAATTTTATTAATTTGGTTCAACCCAGCTAATTCTATTTTTTTCCAAATTGCATCTGCCGCAGCCACACTGAGTTGCTGCGATACTATAGTTGATAAAAGACGATCAAAGCCACCAGACGTCCTTCTAAGTGGAATTTCGTCAATAGCGTCAATTGCTTGGCGAAATTTAGGCTCCAATTTATTTAAGGCGACTAAGCCCTCAGAAATACATTCCTGAGATGTTATTATACGCTCTTCCATTTAAACCTCGATGTACAAAATTATTTCAATACTTCGGCAACTTTGAAACTAAAATAAATTGGTAAAGTAATAAATCAGTTTGTTAAATAATAAAAACTTGAACATCAAACCGTAAACGCGTACCGCCGTTTTATGTCTATTAAAGGGAATAATCAGTTAGCGAAACGCAATGTTGCTGTGTTGATATGCGCCCAAGCCATACTCGGCTCACAAATGCCAATGATTTTTACTGTTGGCGGATTAGCTGGCCAATCTTTAGCTTCAAACGCGTGCTTTGCCACCCTTCCTATCTCAATGATTGTGCTAGGTTCTATGTTAACAGCCTCTCCTCTCTCAAACTTAATGCAAAAATTTGGAAGAAAATTTGGTTTTTTTATTGGAGCAATAGGTGGGTTAACCGGGGGCATAATAGGAGCCGTTGGTCTTGCAACTGGCTCTTTTGCTATTTTTCTTATGGGAAGTTTTTTAACGGGAATTTATATGTCTGCTCAGGGTTTCTACAGATTTGCAGCAACAGATACTGCAACTAAAAGTTTTAGACCCAAGGCTATATCATACGTTATGGCTGGCGGATTAGCTTCTGCAATTATTGGTCCGCAAATTGTTAAAGTCACCGCAGAGGCGATGGTTATTCCTTTTCTAGGCACATACATCGCAGTCGTTATTTTAAACTTTTTGGGTTCATTTTTGTTTTTGCTTTTAAAAATACCAAAACTGGCGAAAAAAAATATTTATGACCCAAACAAGCGATCTAATAAACAACTCGTTTCTACACCCCGCATAGCTGTGGCTATGATTTGCGCTATGGTTTCTTATGCAATGATGAACTTAGTAATGACATCCACGCCTTTAGCTGTTGTTGGATGCGGGTATTCTCCTAGTGATGCAGCGAATGTTGTTTCGGCACATGTTATTGCAATGTTTTTGCCCTCATTTTTTACAGGACATCTAATTACCCGGTACGGCGAAGAGTTAATTGTTGGTATTGGATTATTTTTTCTTGCTTTAGCAGGAATTGTGGCACTATCAGGAGTCAATCTAGAAAACTTCTTTCTAGCACTTGTTTTTATAGGTTTAGGTTGGAACTTTGGTTTTATTGGGGCAACTACAATGTTGACCAACAGCCATTCAGAAGCTGAGCGCGGCAGGATCCAAGGTATGAATGACCTTTTCGTTTTTGGTGGCGTAACTGTAGCTTCCTTCTCGTCAGGTGGACTTATGAACTGCACGGGAGGAAATCATTTGACAGGTTGGACGTCTGTAAATTTAGCGATATTTCCCATGTTGTTGATCGCAGCAGCAACGTTGGTTTGGCTTATGAAAAATAAAACCCCTAATTACATTAATTCGTAACTGTTGTTGAATTGAACATTTTAAGATCGCAAGCATGCATTCCAAAAACGAAGAAACCTCACTGGGTCATATGGATTTGCAGAAGTATTGATATAATCTGATTTGACTAAAAATTGTTTTAAGTAAAAGTTTGTATCCCAAGCAAATCTTCGAATAGCTTTTTTTTGTTTTGGCAATTTTTTGACCTGAACCAAACCCTCCTCTAATTGAGCTTTTCCCCATTTTAAAAAAATTTGAATAATTTCTTGCTCTGGTTTAGGAAATGGGGTCCTACCTCTTTCAATAAATTCATTGCTTGCTCTACAATATTGAACAACACCAATTGCATTTCCCAAAAGCCTACCAATTTTTTGCGATCCACCAATAAGTTCGGCTGCCACTGCCCAAATATTGCCAGAAGTGCAATCAATATAATGAAGTAATTCTTGCTGACCCACGTGCGGATCAGAATTGATATCCCAAGAACGAGCGACTATATTTTCTTTGATCAGTTTTGTATGTGATTTGTTCAAAATTCCTTCTAAAGGTGAAGTTACAAAGTGCCTACGAACAGCTTGATCTGACTCAATTTCTTCAATCGCTTCAAGCCACCATCGCAGCCTTATTTCAGAAATTAAATTTTCGCTACTTACCCAAGGAGCTCTAGAAATCTCTATATTTGCTGCAAGTAAAACAAATAAATCAGGTCTTAGCTTTGGATCTAGTGTCATTATAACCCTATAACGGTCATAATCGCCGTGTTTCACCAAGTTAGCGCACTGGTGTATATCCTCAGATAATTCCAAAATCTATTCCAATCAAAAAATCGGCAAAAACGTCATAACATTTTTGCTAATTTGTATCTCTGACCAGTTTCCAGTTAATTGCATCCAATAACGCTTCAAAACTAGCATCAACTATATTTGGTGACACACCAACTGTTGACCAGCGCACTCCGTTTTCATCTTCACTGTCAATAACAACCCGCGTGACAGCTTCCGTGCCTCCCTGCGTTATGCGAACCTTAAAATCAACTAATTTTATGTCATTAATAAGCTTTTGGTAGCTTCCAAGATCTTTAGTCAAAGCTTTTGACAAAGCATTTACGGGGCCTCGATCAGAACCAATTTCATCCATACTTTCACTGGCAGAAAGTTTTTTTTCACCATCCACCTTAACCACAACGACGGCTTCAGACAAACTTACCAATTTATTGTACTTGTTTTTACGTCTTTCAACGGTCACTCGATATCTTTTAACTTCAAAAAAAGTTGGCAACTCACCCAGCTCACGACGTGCTAAAAGTTCAAAGCTTGCTTGAGCAGTATCAAACGAGTAACCAATAGCTTCCTGCTCTTTTACAATCTCAAGTATTCGGCCAATAGCCGGATCATGTTTTTTTACGTTCAGACCTGCATCATTTAATCGACGGATTAGGTTGGACTGTCCCGCTTGGTTAGATACTGGGATTATTCTAGTGTTACCAATTAAAGAAGGCTCAATGTGTTCATATGTAGTTGGGTCTTTGACAATAGCAGAGGCGTGAAGTCCAGCTTTGTGTGCAAAAGCGGAAGCTCCGACATAAGGCGCTTGCCTAAGTGGAATTCGGTTTATAATATCATCCAATTGACGGGAAATTCGAGTAAGGGTCGATAGCGCACTCATTGATATTCCTGTTTCGAATTTATCCTTATAAGGCTGCTTCAGCAATAAAGTTGGGATAATTGAAGTTAGGTTTGCGTTTCCACACCTTTCCCCCAAACCATTTAATGTACCCTGTATTTGACGCACACCAGCGTCGATCGCTGCCAATGTATTTGCCACAGCATTTTCCGTATCATTGTGCGCGTGAATACCTAAGTTATCGCCTGCGATCCCCTGTTTTATAACATCTTCAATTATTTTTCCTATTTCGCTTGGAAGACAGCCACCATTTGTATCACATAAAACAACCCATTTCGCTCCACCATCTAAAGCAGACTTTAACGTTTTAATGGCGTAATCAGGATTATCCTTAAATCCATCGAAAAAATGCTCTGCGTCAAAAATAACCTCTTTTTTCTGATCAACTAAATGATTTATTGAACTGAAAATATTAGTTAAATTTTCATCAAGAGAAATCCCCAAAGCTTTTTCAACATGAAAATCATGAGATTTACCTACTAAGCAAACTGCAGATGTTCCAGAATTAAGCACAGCAGAAAGAATTTCATCATTCGCAGCTGATCGGCCAGATCTTTTAGTCATTCCAAAAGCAGTAAAAACTGCTTTCGTTTCCTCCCTTCGGTCAAACAACTCACTATCAACCGGATTAGCGCCTGGCCATCCACCTTCTATGTAATCAACACCTAAACCATCTAATGAACGAGTAATGGTAAGCTTTTCATCAATGGAGAATTGAACCCCTTGGGTTTGTTGCCCATCACGCAACGTAGTATCATAAATATATAATCGTTCTTTTTGCATTTGAGGCCTAATTTAAATCATAATAAATTTTTATTTCATCAAGCTTTTGGCGATCAAATCTCGCATTTGGTACTATCAAAACATTTGACTTTCCAATTTGAACATCTACTCCAGCACCTGTCAGTTTAGATCTGAGCTCATCAACATTTTTAAAATTTTTACTTTCTATCGCCCGGTTTCTGAAATCGATAAATAGGTCTTCTAAAGAGCTCATATCGACATCTGCAAACCATTCACTCATTTCCTCCGTTAAAAGGCCTAGAAAATTTGCTGCGGCTTTTAACTTTCCTATCTCCCCATTATTAGCATAGTTATGTAGTAATGAAATAACACCAGCTGTATTCAGGTCATCAGATAATTTTTTCACAACTTCCTCTGGCACAGGGATAATATCAGAATTATTTTTTATTAAACCGTGCCATTTTCTCAGTATGCTTGTCGCCTCTAATGCTTTCGAAGCATTCCAATCCATTGGTTTGCTATAGTGTGTTGAGAGAAATACAAACCTGATTACTTCACCTGCGTATCCCTGATCAAGTAAATCACGAACTGTGAAAAAATTTCCAAGAGATTTAGACATTTTTTTTCCATCTACTTGAAGCATTTCATTATGTAACCAATAACGAGCAAATTCACTTTCAGGATAAGCACAACAGCTTTGCGCTATCTCGTTTTCATGATGTGGAAACTGTAAGTCATTACCACCTCCATGAATATCAAAAGTGGCCCCCAGCAAATCATGAGCCATAGCCGAACATTCTATGTGCCAACCCGGCCGACCCCTGCCCCAAGGACTTTCCCAACCTGGCAAGTCCTGATCTGAAGGTTTCCATAACACAAAATCCATGGGGTCTCGCTTATAAGAAGCAATCTCCACTCGAGCGCCCGCAATCATATCTCCAATACTTCGTCCGGAGAGTTGTCCATAATTTTTATATTTTGAAACCGAAAAAAGAACATGTCCTTCTTCTGTGTATGCAAAACCTTCGGCTATCAACCGTTCAATGTAATTTATCATTTGAGGGATATAGTCTGTTGCTCTCGGCATAAAGTTGGGGTCTAAGTTTCCCAAAGCTGCCATATCTTCCAAATACCAATGAATTGTTTCCGCGGTTATATCACTTATTGGCCGACCACTTTCTATAGACTTATTATTAATTTTGTCGTCAATATCCGTAAAATTTCTTACGTAGGTTACACTATTGTTTCCGTAAACTTCGATTAAAAGCCGGTACAAAACATCGAACATTATTACATTACGGGCGTTTCCAAGATGAGCTCTATCATATACTGTCGGGCCACAAAGGTAGAGCCTGACATTATTTTCATCTAAAGGAACAAAAGTCTGCTTTTTTCTAGTAAGCGTATTATGCAGTTTAATTTTTATCATTCGGTTTTGGTTATTCAAATCTAACGGGACCGCAATAGCAAGAACAAGTACCTTTGGAAATGACAAATCACTTTAGTCCTAAAAAAATAAATACGGAAATTTATCAAATGTATGTAAATTATTCATTTCTGATTTGACATCAGATAAAATAAACGACCGTAATCTTCTAAAATTCTTATTCGGAATAAAAGCATGAAACCTTCTAAGCGTATCAAAAATATAACCAGCGGTGGATCCGATGGGTGGGAAATTTTTTATAAAGCCAGAAAAATGATGGCATCCGGAATTGACGTTATAGAGCTTAGTATCGGTGAACATGACATAAGAACAGATCCAGCCATAATCAACGCAATGCATGAGTCTGCTTTAAATGGGCACACTGGATATGCCTTGGTTCCTGGAATTGCCGAATTAAGAGCCTTAATCGCAAATCGAACAGAAGAAAAAACTGGAGTCAAAACTTCGATCGACAACGTTATTGTAACACCAGGAGGACAATCCGCTTTATTTGCTGCTCATATGGCAGTCTTGGATGAAGGTGAAACAGCCGCATATATAGATCCTTTCTATGCAACATACCCCACGACGATTAGATCTGTTGGAGCTCTCGAAAAAAGAATTGTGACAACGGCGAAAAATTATTTTCAACCTTCTTTTAAACAACTAGACGACGCGACACGGAAAACAAAATCGTTATTAATTAACTCACCTAACAACCCAACTGGAGTGGTATATAATGAAGCCACTATCAAAAATATTTGCGATGTAGCAAAGAAAAATGACCTTTGGGTCATTTCCGATGAAGTTTATGATACCCAAATATGGACAGGAAAACATATTTCACCACGTGAAATTGAGAATATGGCAGAGAGAACTTTGGTGGTTGGATCTCTGTCCAAAAGTCATGCGATGACTGGCTCTCGGTTGGGATGGTTAATAGGACCGGAAGTAATAATATCTAAGGCAATAGATTTAGCCACAAATATGACTTACGGCGTTCCTGGCTTCATACAGCGCGCTGGTATTTTTGCCTTAGAACAAGGAAAGAAATTTGAAGAAAAGATATCTCGGCCTTTCAATCAAAGGCGGAAACTTGCCCTGAATATTTTAAAAGATTTTCCCAATTTGGATCACATACCATCTCAAGGCGCTATGTATATAATGCTTGATATTAGCTCAACGGAAATGGATGGGGTAAGTTTCGCTCACGAACTTTTAGATACTGAGAAGATTGCGGTCATGCCTGGCGAAAGCTTTGGAGAAGCTGCCTCAGGACATGTCAGAATTGCATTGACTTTAGAGGATAAAAAATTTGACGAAACCTTTAGAAGCGTTTGTAAGTTTGCCAGTAATCTATCCGTTTTGTAAAATAGAAAGATTGGTTTTAAAACTAATCAAAACCAATCTTAAATTCATAATATTTTAAATTAAAAATATTTATATTACCTGAAGAACTATCCGACTAATTCTATTCCAGAAAAGAAATAAGCAATTTCAACAGCAGCAGTTTCAGGAGCATCAGAACCATGCACTGAATTTTCGCCTACACTCTCTGCAAAGTCAGCTCTTACAGTACCTACAGCTGCGTCTGCCGGATTCGTTGCACCCATAACTTCTCTGTTCTTGGATATAGCATTTACGCCTTCAAGGACCTGCACAACAACAGGTTCTGATGACATAAACTCACACAGCTCATCATAAAACGGACGTTCAGAATGAACTTCATAAAACTTACCAGCCTGTTCCTTTGTCATATGAATGCGCTTTTGGGCTACTATCCTAAGTCCTGCTTCTTCAAATTTAGCGTTTATTTTTCCTGTAAGATTGCGACGTGTTGCATCAGGTTTAATAATACTGAATGTTCTTTCTAAACCCATCTAAAACTCCTCTTTGCCAACGTTTTTATCAGTTTAAAATTCTTTAATTGGAGCCAGTAGCATGGTAAAACTAAATTTAAAAGGCGCATTATTTTGAATATTTAAAATAAAGATTTCTAGCGTGTTTTTCTTTTAAAAAGATTTTTTCACTGTTACTCAGGTTCAATGATCAAAATAGAAAAAATTTCATTTAGCATAGGTGGTCGGAAACTCTTAGACACTGGGAACATTACTATTCCTTCTGGTCATAAAGTAGGCGTTGTTGGTAGAAATGGTACCGGGAAAACAACTCTATTTGGTTTAATCAAAGAAGATCTGGAATTAGAGAGTGGGCAAATTAATATACCAAAAAATGCTAAAATTGGCGATGTGCAACAGGAAGTATCCGAAAATAATTTATCGGTAATAGACACAATTTTAGCAGCCGATGAAGAACGCGAAACTCTTTTAAAGCGAGCTAAAACTGAAAAAGACCCAGATCAAATTGCTGAAATGCAGATAAGACTGGAAGATATAGGGGCTTGGTCTGCTGAAGCAAGAGCATCGACTATTTTAAAAGGGCTTGGCTTTAACGAAGAGGATAATCACCTTCCGTGCCAGTCTTTTTCCGGTGGTTGGCGAATGAGAATATCTTTAGCAGCAGTATTATTCAATCAGCCAGATTTACTTCTCTTAGATGAGCCAACTAATTATCTCGATTTGGAGGGAACGATTTGGCTTGAGAACTACTTAGGCACATACCCGCATACGGTTCTTGTTATTAGTCATGATAGAAACCTCCTAAATAATTGCGTAAATTCTATACTTCACCTAGAAGATAAAAATTTGACATATTACTCAGGCAATTATGAAAAATTTGCCGAAACTAGAATGGCGCAACTTGAAAACAAATTCTCAGAGATTAAAAAACAAGACAAAACTCGACAACACTTACAATCTTTCGTCGACAGATTTCGTTACAAAGCAAAAAAAGCTAAGCAAGCGCAATCAAGATTAAAAGCTCTCAGCAAGCTAAAAACTATTTCTTTACCAAACGAAAGAGCGCTGAGAAAAATCTTATTTCCATCTCCTGACAAGCTGGCTTCGCCGTTATTATCAATTGAGAATGGTTCAACAGGCTATAATGGTAAAGCAGTTCTTTCAAATCTAAACTTACGCATAGACCATGATGAAAAAATAGCATTACTTGGAAAAAATGGTGAGGGTAAGTCAACATTATCAAAGTTATTAGCTGATCGAATTCCCCTATTGAGTGGATCTCTTATTAGATCGTCCAAATTAAGGATAGGATATTTTTCTCAACACCAAACCGATGAGTTAAGAAAAGATGAAACACCCTTTGATCACTTATCGCGAGCTAGACCCAACAAAAGTATATCAGAAAGAAAAAAAATATTAGGTAGTTTTGGAATTGGCTCTGATCAATCAGAATTACAGGTTCTGGCAATGTCAGGAGGACAAAAAGCTCGTTTGTTACTCTTATTGGCAACATTAGACAATCCACATCTATTGATATTAGACGAACCGACAAACCATCTTGATATAGAAAGCCGCGAGGCACTTATTGAAGCCTTAACAAAATTTTCCGGAGCTGTTATTTTAGTCAGCCATGATTTCCATTTATTATCGTTAGTATCTGAAAAATTATGGCTAGTAAAAAATGGCGTTGTATGTCCATACGAAGAAGATCTCGAAAGTTATCGCTCTGATATCTTAATAAAAAAACATGGCAAACGTTCAAAAGCTTCCAAAAACTCAGACAGTAAGAAAGAAAACCAAAAAAGACTTCTGGCTCATAAAGCCGAAGTAAAGAAATGTGAAGACAGAGTAGAAAAGCTCCTGAATATGAGAAAAAAAGTGGCAGATATTTTGTCAGATCAGGATCTTTACTCAGTCGAAAAACTTAAAGATTTAGAAAATTGGAATAAAAAGTTTTCCGAAATTGATGAAGCGATCAATCGAGCAGAAAAACTTTGGATACAAGCTCAACAAAATTTTGAAAAAATCAAACTTTCGGCAAACAAATAGAAACATTAGTAAATATAAATAGCATTGGTAGAAATTTATTTTTTTTAATGTATGGCATCACTTTTTATTGTTTCTTTTCACATTAATATTTACACTCAACACATTATAAATTATTGTTTTTTCTCCCACTTTCCCCAATTTTCTGCCCAGTACACAGTCTCAAGTCCAGCATCTGAAAGACTTTTCCAACACTCTCTTGCTTTAGTTAATTCAACTTCATTTTTTGAGTCAAAAAGCAAACAGACTCTTTTAAATTTTCCTACTTCATTTTTCGTTACTTTGGCCCGCTCAACAACAACAAGACAATCTCGCACTTCCAACAAAGGTGATTTACTTATAACTATCGGATAGTCTTCCAGTTTATCATTGTCTTCCAAGCAGTGCGGTAAAAAACTGTCTTCTGGTCCTTTCCATATGGCATCACTAATAGCACCTAAATTGGCTTCCAGACCAGTTCTTAACTCGATGGACCAACCGACAGAGAGAGCACGCTCTAATATTTTTGGAAGTGCAACTTCTAGCCGTGTTTGGGTTAAATGATAAAAAAACACCTCACTCATTTACTTTTCTTCAAACTCATCACTTACCAAACGATTTAAACTCATAACGCCCCAACCAGTTGCACCTGAGGGTGCATAAGTGCTTTCAGATTTAGTATGTGCCACCCCAGCTATATCTAGATGTATCCAAGGCATATCTTTCTTAATAAAGCGCTTTATAAATTGAGCGGCCGTTATTGCCCCTGCATCACGACCACCAACATTTTTCATATCCGCCAAGCGAGATTTTAGCTTTTTGTCGTACGCAGGACCAAGAGGCATGCGCCAAGCCCCCTCGTTCTCATTCCCTGCTGCTTTTAAAAATGAATTGCAAAATTCATCATCATTAGAAAAAACCCCTGCATTTTCGTATCCTAAGCCAACTATAATTGCACCAGTCAATGTTGCCAGATCAATAATGCCTGCAGGTTTAAACTGTTCTTGAGCATACCAAAGAACATCACTTAGCACTAATCGCCCTTCTGCATCTGTATTGATTACTTCAATTGTGTCGCCTTTCATCGATTTTACAATATCACCTGGTCTTTGAGCAGTGCTTGATGGCATATTTTCAACCAACCCAACCAAGCCAATAACATTAGCTTTAGCCTTGCGCTTAGCTAAACACAGCATTGTACCAGCAACCACTCCAGCGCCGCCCATATCCATTGTCATATCTTCCATGCCACCTGCGGGCTTAAGTGAAATACCACCAGTGTCAAATACAACACCCTTACCTACCAGTACTAATGGTTTAATACTCTCAGATGCACCCTTCCAAGACATTACAACAACTTTACTTGGGTTGGCTGATCCTTGCCCAACTCCAAGGAGTGCATTCATCCCTAACTCTTCTAATTTTTTTTCTTCTAAAATTTCGACACTAACACCAAGATCAGACAACTTTTTCAATCGTTTGGAAAATTCAACTGTACTTAGAATATTGGCTGGTTCATTTACCAAATTTCTTGTAAAAAACACTCCATCAACTTGAGCCCTAATTTCCGATAACGATTTTGCAAAATCTTTTGGGCGCTTTAACATTAGTGTTACGGATCCCGTGCCTGTATTTTTGATGTTCTTGTAATCTGAAAACTCATACCGGCGCAAAAGATAACCTTTAATAACATCTTCAGACATCTTTTGGATACTACCACAAATCAGAATGTTATCATGGTTTGACTTCTTAGCTAAATTTACTCCAGCTTTTCTTGCATCATTAGGCTTTCCAGACTTTGACCATTTTACTAAATCCAAATATTCAGTAGAAAGAGCTCCTGGGAATGAAATTGTCAAAACGTCACCACATGATTTTTTTTCAAATTCTGTTGAGCTTATCGCTCTTGAAATTGAGCCTTTTGTGACTTTGTCTATGCGACTACATATACTATCTAATTTTTTTGTATCCTCAACAAAAATTGATATCCGATCATAGTCTTTCTCAAGCAGCTTCAGATCATACTCTTTCAGTTTTACATCAACTGATGTTTTCATATTATCTCCTTTAAACGCCTCAGATGCAGATAGTCCTAATTAAAATAATATTCCAGTGTTTCAGAATAAAGAATTTATTATGCGTTAATTAATGAGTTTTCAGAAATGATTTAATACTATAGATCCATAAGAACTGTTTATAGATGGTATCTTATCCATGCAAAAGTTAGACCGATATATATTTAGGCAAATATCTTTGATTTTTGTTTTCTTCTTACTCGTGTTTACAATGATTTTTTGGATTAATAGGGCGATAAGTTTATTCGATCGACTGATATCTGATGGTCATTCCGCATCGATACTTTTTCAATTTGCGTTACTTAGTTTACCGTCCATAACTACAATCGTTTTCCCATTAGCATGTTTTGCCGCCGTTATGTTTGTAACACACCGATTAAAAAACGATTCTGAATTGACTGTACTACAGTCAGCAGGTTTAAGCCCATGGAGGATGATAAGGCCTTACTTTATCTTTGGCATTTTTTGTATGCTAATTCTTGGGTTTTTCACAACATTTGTTGTACCGAATGCTACTAAAATGCTCCACGATAGGCAGATAGAACTCGACTCTTCAGTGTCAGCGCAACTTTTGAAAGATGGTAAATTTATACATCCATTCAAAGGCATAACTTTTTATATTAAAGGAATTGAGAGCGACGGAACTCTATTGAACGTTTTCCTTCATGACAGAAGAAACAAGGATGAATTTCTTACCTATACAGCAACCCGGGCTTTTCTTGCAAAGGATGAAAACAGGACTGTTTTATATATGGAAAACGGTTTGATCCAAACTATCGATACGTCAAGTAAGGATTTATCTACAACTGAATTCAGAAGTGTTGCTATTGATTTGTCAGATTCTATCAAAAAAAGGGACTCTAATACTGCTTACTTATCACACCTTTCGACTTGGTTATTGATCAAAAAGAGGCAAGAGGTAGCCGAATTGACCAGAGCTTCGAACGGAGCAATAGGACTAGAATTGCATAATAGGCTTCATAGACCAATATTTTGCTTTGTAGCAGCAATACTAGGATTTTCTTCCCTTTTGATAGGCAACTACAATAGATTTGGTCTAGGAAAACAAATTGCCTTGGCTGTGTCTATAATAGTTTTAATAAAAATTACCGAAAGCTATACAACAAAATTATCCCTAAATAATTTTCAACTTTGGCCTCTTATCTATTTTCCCAGTTTAATAGGCATTATTTCGTCAATATTTTTTTTGAAAATTTCATCGTCAAAATATCGAGTATCACTATGACACTACACATTTATTTTGCCCTAAAATATTTTAAAGTGATTTTAGCTACTTTTTCTTTGATATCGTTATTGTTGATTTTAATTGATCTTATTGAGCACTCTCGAAGATTTTCTTATTACACAGATCTTTTTGGCATTCTTTATCTAACTTTTTTGAATTTACCCAAAAGTATCTACGAAGTTATCGACCTTACAATGTTAATTTCGTCGATTGCTTTTTTTGTATCAATGAGCAAAACAAGTGAACTGGTCATAGTTCGAGGCGCTGGGCGATCGGTTTATGGCGCTATATTTTCTCCAATTATTGTGAGCCTAATTTTCGGATTATTAATTTTAACAGTACTCAATCCATTGGTTGCTGCAACCAGCAAGACATATTTAAATATTAAGGAAACTTATATAAAAGGTGAAAGAGCAGTATTCTCAATTGGCTCAGAGGGTTTATGGCTACGTCAGGGCAATAATTTAGAACAGTCCGTTATTAGAGCAAATAGGGCAAATTTTGATGGATCTATTCTTTACGATGTTACAATTATATCATTTGCACAAAATGGCTCCGCTACTCGTAGACTAGAAGCTAAAAAAGCTATAATCCGTGATAAAAATTGGCATCTAAGCAATGTAAAGCAGTGGCCCCTGGGGAAAGGTTTGAGTTCAGAGAAAAGCGCTCAAACGAGTGAAAAATTAATAATCCCCTCTAATCTAACAAAAGAAGAAATAAGAGAAAGGGTAAGTGATCCGTCCAGTGTATCTATTTGGGACCTTCAAAATCATATCACACAATTAAAAGCTGCAGGTTTTTCTGTGCTTAGGTATGAGGTAAGGTTTCACTCAGAGTTGTCCCATCCTTTGTTTTTAGTTGCTATGATGTTAATCGGCTGCGCTTTTACAATGAAAAATTTTATTGGGAATAAAAAGAGCCTGGCAATAATTGCATCGATAATGTTGGGCTTTGGTTTATATTATGTAAGAAATTTCGCACAACTCTTAGCGGAAAGCGGTCAACTTAATCTAATTGCTGCTACTTGGATCCCATCTATTTCTAGCATACTTATAGCCTTAGGATTAATCCTACATATGGAAGACGGATAAATGAAATTTTATATTGCGGCACCAATCATTTCTTTTTTTATTCTTTTTGCAAATTTTCTTTATGCCAAAGATACTTTTTCTCCTGCTATAAAAGTAGATGAAATGATCATTACACAATATGAAATAGATCAAAGAGAGTTATTTTTTGAATTATTAAAATTTCCAGGCAATCATAAAAAAGAGGCAAAAAAATCGCTGATAGATGATCGTTTAAAATTAAAAGCCAGTGAAAAATTCAGCGTGCAGGTCACTCCCGCAGCATTAAATTTCGAAATGGAAATGTTTGCTAAACGTGCAAATTTAACCGTAGATCAATTTGCTAAACGCCTTAAAAAAGCAGGAGTAGACAAGGTAACCTGGGAAAATTATATGCAGATTCCAATTTTATGGTTTGAAACTGTAAACCGAAGATTTGCCTCAGAAATCTCTTCTTCCATGTTAAATAAGAATATAGAAAATCAATTAACTACTGGAACTGAAATCCAAGTTTTATTAACTGAAATCATTATACCAGTCCAAGTTGGATTTGAAGAAGAAGCAAACAAAAGAATAGAAGAACTTAGAGAATTAAAATCTTTGGAGAAGTTTTCTGAAGCAGCATTTAAATATTCGGTTGCATCAACAAGAGAATTGGGTGGGAAAATAAAATGGCAAAATTTATCTAAGCTGCCTTCTGTAGTACGACCTTTAATTGCAGGACTATCAAAAGGTGAAGTTTCTGAGCCGCTGCCAATCGCTGGTGGTCTTGCTATTTTTCAATTAAGAGATTTGAGGGAAAGCGGATATAAGAAGTCGAAATCAAAATTTGTTGACTACGTTGAATTTAAATTCAAGAAAAGTCACAAATTAGAGAAATTGTTAATCAGTAACGTAATGATGTGCGATGATTTATATAGTTTTTTAAAAGACGCCAAACAAGCTGAGCTAATCCGTAACAACGTAAAGGAAAATTCACTTTCCAAAAACTTAAAAAATATATTGTCTCAATTAGATGAAAATGAATTCATTTTTCAAAATGGTGACGATATTACATCAGATTTGGTCATGGTTTGTGGACGTAGCGAGAAAGAGAATTTATCAAAAAGCGATACTATTAATATTAGCCGTAGTCTTGCAAACAAACGACTACTGAGTTTAGCAAACTCTTACCTGGAAAATTTACGTCAAGAAGCTCGAATAGTCTTCAAATGATCAGAAAATATCAACCAATTGTGATTACTTGTGGTGATCCGGGTGGCGTAGGTCCAGAAGTGGCAGTTTCTGCTTGGAAAGCTCTAAGAGACGAAATTCCACTATGTATTATTATTGACCCCAATTTCCTTCCTAAAAATATAAATATCAAAATTCTTGAACAGCCACCGCTTACTTCTAACATTGAAAGAAACTCCCTCACGGTCATTAGACAAAATTTTGTTGAACCGCGAACCCCAGGCAAGCCAAACCCAAACCATGCTGAAGCTACAATTGAAGCAATAAAACGCGGAGTTCAATTTGTAAAAAATGGACAATGTTCCGCTATTTGCACAATGCCGATAAGTAAATCAATTCTCAAAGAGGGCGCAAATTTTCCTTTTCCAGGGCACACAGAATATTTAGCTCATCTTGATGAAAGTAAAAACTACGCGATGATGCTCGTTAATAAATATTTAAGAGTAGTCCCCGTAACCATTCACATTCCTATCAAAGATATAACCAAGTATTTGAATACAGAATTAATTGAGAAAACGATTAAAACTACTCATCAAGAACTCAATAGAAGATTTTCAATTTCAAACCCAAATATTTGGATTTCAGGGCTGAACCCTCATGCAGGAGAGAATGGAACAATTGGAGATGAGGAGCAAAAATTTATAATTCCGATTATCAAAAAGCTTCAGTCGGAGGGCTATAATTTGCTAGGTCCACTCTCAGCTGATACAATGTTTTATGGGAAAAAACGGCCCCGTTTTGATGCTGCGATTTGTATGTATCACGATCAAGCACTAATACCCATAAAAACTCTGGATTTTCACAGTAGTGTTAACTTAACAATTGGGCTCAGTTTTATAAGGACCTCGCCTGATCATGGAACAGCTTTTGATATAGCTGGCAAAAATTTAGCCAACCCTACTTCGACTATAGAAGCTATAAAATTAGCTTGGAATATGGCAAAAAAGGAACAAAAAGATCGATAACCTTCAGCCTATTAGACAGGTTATTGAAAAATACGACCTGAAAGCAAAAAAATCTTTAGGCCAAAATTTTATTTTTGACTTAAACCTTACTTCAAAAATAGCAAGATCCGCTGGAGATTTAACAGAATTTGAAATTTTGGAAATAGGTCCAGGTCCAGGAGGCTTGACAAGAGGTCTTCTTTCAGAAGGCGCCCATAGGGTCGTTGTTATTGAAAAAGACAAAAGATGCATTTTAGCCCTGAAAGAAATTCAAAAATATTACCCTGAACGACTGGAAATAATAGAAGGCGATGCAACCAAGATGCGGCAGGAAAATTATTTTACCAAGCCAGTACCAGTTATTCCCAATCTTCCGTATAACATTGGGACAAAGATTTTGGTTAAATGGTTGACTAGCAAAAATTGGCCACCCTTTTGGTATAGCTTAACTCTTATGTTTCAAAACGAAGTTGCAGAAAGAATAGCCGCGAAATCAGGCGATAAGTCATATGGTAGGCTATCCGTACTTTCAAACTGGCGTTGTAATACTTCTATAAAAATGAAACTAAACCCAGAAGTCTTTTATCCCCCCCCTAAAGTGACTAGTGCTGTGGTTCACATTGAAGCATTAAAATCACCTAAGTTTGAAGCCAATTTAACTAGTCTAGAAAAAGTCGTTGCTATGGCTTTCAATCAGCGCAGAAAAATGCTCCGATCGTCACTTAAAAAGCTCTCGCCAAATATTGAAAAAATACTTACAGATTTAAACATAGACCCTGCGGCAAGAGCAGAAAATTTATCTATTGAAGAATATTGTCTGATAACTAATCATTTAGAAATAATCTAGCTATTCAGCAGCCTCTTTTGAGGTTTTATCAGCTAATGGGTTGCCATCACGATCAATAGGATTAGGCTGGTTGTTATTATTTCTTTTTCGCCTGTGCTCTTTAAAAGACTTCTCATTACTATCAGAGCTTGAGATGTCTCTGTCTGAATGACTATTTTGTTGATTTGCTTCATTATCAGCCTTACCGATTTGAGCGCCTGATGAAGCATTGTCATCTTTTTCAGAAACCGAAATGTTTTCGTCTGTCATATCAGACCCGTTTTCATTTCTGTTTCTGTCCCTATCAGCGTTCCGGTTTTTATTTTCTTTTTCATGCTGCTCACGTCTTGCTTCCTGCTCTTTTAGAGCCTGAGCAAGGAGCCTAAGATAGTGCTCAGCGTGTTGCTGAAAGTTTTCCGTTGCGACGCGATCATTTGAAAGCTGTGCATCTCTCGCTAATTGATTATACTTATCGATAATCTGCTGAGGTGTTCCACGAACTTTACCTTCCGGTCCAGAGCTATCAAAAACTCTGTTTAAAGCATTACCAACAGAACGGTTATTATTTCTATTCTGCTTGCTACGAGAGCGCGATTTAGGAGATCTCATTAAATTTTCGAGCCTTATATCAATCTATAATGTTCATCGCGATTTGTTAAACTAACTACTTTTTGCGATGTGGGCTTATTGTTTTAAGCGCAGCAGCTCAACCTGTCCGCGCGATGTATATGTCTTAACCTAATTTTATACAAATAAACAAGGCTAAAAACGAAAATTTTTAATAAAATTTTATTAATCAAGTCAGTTTTGCTGCAATTAAACGATCTTTTCCCGATAAATCCTTTACTGTTTTCAAGTCAAAAAAACCAGATGAATTCATCAAATCCTTAACTTGATTACTTTGCGACGCCCCTATTTCTAGGACAACAAAGCCTTCTGGATTAAGAAATTTTGCTAAGCTGGGAATAATCTTTCTGTAAGCATCCAACCCATCACTACCAGCAAATAAAGCGATTTCAGGGTCGTATTTTATAACTTCGGGAGATATTTCTCCCTGTTCCATCAAGCCAATATAAGGAGGATTTGCAATTATAAGATCAAATAGGCCCTCTACAGCATCAAACCAATCAGACTTTAAAAAATTGATTTTATTTTTTACATTAAACTTTTCCGCATTTCTTTCAGCTAGCGCGAGCGCATCCTCCGAGATATCTATTGCCGTCACATTGGCTTCTTTCCACTCACAAGCTAGAGTGACCGCTATTGCACCAGAACCCGTACCAAGGTCCAAAACCGATTTGACGGGTTTGTCTATTACAAAATCTATTAGCGTCTCTGTATCGCCCCGCGGATCTAAAACATTTTTATTAATTGAGAACGTTCGGCCCCAAAATTCTCTTCTTTCTAAAATTTTTGAAATTGGCTCTCTATTAATTCTGCGTAGTATCAACTGTTCTAGTTTTGATATTATTTTTTCCGATACTTGCTCATCAATCTTCAATGACAATTGAGACATTGGCACCTCAAGGGAATAAGCTGTCAATATTCTAGCATCCCTTGCCGCATTATCAATTCCTGATCTCGACAATTTAAAAGTAGCATCAGCTAAAACTTTTTGCAGTTTCACTCGTTAATCTCGGCTAATTTTTCCGCTTGATCGTATTCAATCAGAGCAGAAACCATTTCACTTAAATCTCCTTGAATCAACTGATCAAGCTTATAAAGGGTCAGATTAATTCGATGGTCCGTAACACGCCCCTGTGGAAAATTATAAGTTCTTATCCTTTCCGATCTATCTCCCGAACCAACTTGCGATTTTCGATTAGCTGACCTCTCATTATCGACTCTTTGTCGCTCCAAATCATAGAGCCGTGTCTTCAAAACCTGCATTGCAATTTCTCTATTCCTATGCTGAGATTTTTCTGAACTTGTTACGGCAATCCCTGACGGGAGGTGTGTAATTCGAACAGCAGAGTCAGTTGTATTTACGTGTTGTCCCCCTGCCCCTGAACTTCGCATTGTATCAATTCGAAGATCATTTGTTTCAATTTTAATATCTACATCTTCAGCTTCAGGAAGAACAGCAACTGTTGCAGCAGACGTATGTACTCTACCACCACTTTCAGTTTCTGGAACACGTTGGACTCGATGTACACCACTTTCATATTTGAGTTTAGCGAATACTCCATGGCCTTTTATATGAACAACAACCTCTTTAATTCCTCCAAGTTCGGATAACTGTTCTTCAATGACTTCAAATTTCCAACCACTCGACTCCGAAAATCGTTGGTACATCCTTAGTAGATCAGCAGCAAATAAAGCTGCCTCATCGCCACCAGTCCCTGGCCTAATTTCTATCATAGCTGAGCGTTCATCTGCTGCGTCTTTAGGAAGAAGTGCTACCTGCAACAGTTTTTCCACTTCAGGAACCCGAGCTTTCAAAATAGGTAGCTCTTCTTCAGCAAGTTGACGCATGTCAGGATCAGACATCATATCTTCAGCTTCCTGCAAATCTGCAAGCAACAACTTATATTCTTCAATTTTTTCAACGACTGGCTTTAATTGCGAATATTCTTTAGAGAGATTTGCAATCTCTGCACCTGAAATTCCTGCACTCATTTGTGCCTCTAGGAATTCGTATCTTTGATGAATTTGTTCTAATTTTTGTAAAGGGACCATGCCGAGGTGATAAGATTTTTAAGAAGCTTGGGTCAAGCCCTCTTATTTTTTGGGTTAGCCCCCCAAATACATAAAAGTTCAGTTACAGCATGAGCCCCAGCAACTGCAGTAGCACCCGAAGTGTCATAACTAGGAGAAACTTCAACGACATCACCACCAACCATATTAATCCCTGATATGTCTCTTAGAATTATTGCCGCCTGCCCGGAAGATAGCCCTCCCCAAACTGGTGTACCAGTTCCAGGAGCATATGCTGGATCAAGACAATCTATATCGAATGTAAGGTAAGTAGGTCTTTTTCCTAAAATTGATTTTATCTTTTTTGCGACTTTAACCGGGCCCGTTTCATGGACTTCTCTCGCGTCAATAATATTTACGCCTAATGTGTCTTCATTGGTGGTGCGAATACCGACTTGAACAGACGTTGCAGGATCAATAATTCCACTTTTGACGGCCTTGTAAAACATCGTTCCGTGATCAATTCGATCCTCATCTTCATCAGGCCAAGTATCCGAATGTGCATCAAATTGAAGTAGAGACAAAGGCTCGCCTAGCTTTTCAAAATATGCCTTTAAAATAGGGTAAGTTATAAAATGATCACCCCCTAAAACTATTGTTGAAACATCATTTTCCAGAATTTTAAATATATGCTGCTCCAATAAAGAAGGAATCTCTTGGACTTTCGCATAATCGAAAGCTAAGTCACCATAATCAACAATATTTAACTC
>ERZ802830.307-NODE-307-length-48571-cov-9.65754_pt1 | contig 48571 bp, 53 predicted proteins | sample MGYA00345654_ERZ802830 | MGnify/ENA primary metagenome ERZ802830 (study PRJEB30503, sample SAMEA104212375) | marine metagenome | biome: Westerlies Biome; feature: [SRF] surface water layer (ENVO:00010504) within the epipelagic zone...; material: water...
AACATCGAGGTTGGTTTCATTCTTCATTATTGGAGTCTTGTGGAACAAGAGGAAGGGCCCCCTTTGAAAGTATATTATCACACGGATTTGTTGTTGATGGCAAAGGTAGGAAAATGTCTAAATCTATTGGAAATGTCATTTCTCCAGATGAAATTATTAATAAGTATGGCGCAGATATTTTAAGAATTTGGGTTGTGGCTTCTGATTATTCTGAAGATTTAAAAATTGATAACCAAATTATTAACTACCAAATAGACTCTTATAGAAAGATTAGAAATACGATTAGATTTTTATTGGGTAATTTAAATAATTTCTCCGTTAATGATGCAGTCGAATTAGAGCAAATGCCCGATCTAGAGAAATATATTTTAAACAAAGTCTCTCAAATGAATACCGAATTAAAATCACTTGTTCAGAAGCATGATTATCATGGTATTTTTGTAAAATTATTGAATTTCTGCACTTTAGATCTATCAGCATTTTATTTCGATATAAGAAAAGACTCTCTTTATTGTGATGGAAAAGATAGTCTTAAAAGAAGATCTGTTTCAACTTGCCTTCATATTCTTTTTGATTTTTTATCAAAATGGTTTTCTCCAATTATATCTTTTACAAGCGAGGAGGCATGGCAATCGAGACATCAAGATAATTCAACTAGTATACTTTCACAAATAATCACAGAAAAAGATTTCACATATTCTTATTCAAATTTAGAAAAAAGTTTTGATGAGCTTAAAAGAGTAAGAAAATCTGTTACCGCAGCACTAGAGATAAAAAGAAACGAAAAATTAATCGGATCAAGTCTTCAAGCTAAAGCGATAATCTATATTCCATCAGAAATTAAACAGATACTTTCAACATTAGATTTGGCTGAGATGTGTATTGTCAGCGGTGTAGAAATTAAAGATATCGCTGAAAAAACACCTTCATCCATGAATTTTGAAGAAGAAGATATTTTTGTAGATATTTCTTTGGCTGAGGGAGATAAATGTCAAAGATGTTGGACAATTTTACCAGAAGTAAAAGATAACCAAGATCATCTTTGTAGTAGATGCGATAATGTTTGGAAATCTTTTCAATAATAAAAGCAATTTAAATCTTCTGATTTTTTCAATCTTTCTTTTAGTTTTCGATCAAATCAGTAAGGCTATGATTGTAAGTCAGTTTGATTTATATGAAAGTATACCGGTAGCTCCTTTTTTTAATTTAACTTTTGTTGTTAATTATGGATTTGCATTTGGTTTTTTGAATAGCCCTTCTTTAAATCAAATTATTGTGAGTATAGTAATTTTATCAATTATTATTTATTTCTTATATTTGCTGATTAAAACTCAAGATCATTTTTTTAAGGTATGCTTAGTCCTGATTTTGTCAGGAGCTATAGGAAATTTTTTAGATAGAATTTTTAGAGGATATGTAGTTGATTTTATTGATATTTATGTATTTAACTATCATTGGCCTGCATTTAATATTGCCGATAGCTGTATAAGTATTGGTTTTGTGATACTTATATTTAACATTTTATTTTTGAATAAAAAGATATGAAAAAAACTTTTATTTTACTTGTGCTTTTAAGCTTACTAATTGGCTGTCAAAGAGAAAAGGCAAATGAAGTAGGGGTCGGATATAATAAATCTCTAATTATTCCACCAACTAATGATTTGCCAGCACCAGGATCTACTCAAGAGACTACTCAAATCGATCAAAGTTCAAATCCTTTGGTTGATTCTATTCTCACTCAAACAGAAGCTAATCAAGCTAACCCCTCAATCATTGATCAAATTGACCAAGAGAGTGGCTATAAAACAGATGAGAATTTTTTTCAGTGGCTATTTAAAGGCAAAAGTAAAAGATAATTTATATTTACTAATATATTTAACAAATGAAATTAATTAATAATTTAAATTCTTTAAATTTTAAAACTAAAAAGAACGTTAGTTATCAATTAGAAGAATTTTTCAGAATAGATTTATTTAACCCAATTACTGATAAAAACTATTTTTCTCAATACGATTTTTCATTATTTAAAAATAAGAAATATCGAGTTCATGTATTTGGCATGGGGGGCTCTTCTCTAAGTGCAAAACTTTTAATGCAGTTTTTAGCTCCAGAAAAAATAAACACAGAATTATTTATTTATGATAATCCTTCACCAATTCAACTAGACTCAAATCTATCTGGGATAAAAATATCAAAGAATGATTTATTTATATTTATTTCTAAATCGGGCAATACAGTAGAGACAAAATTTTTTCTTCATTGGATCATTAAATATCTAAAAAAAAATAATATTAAAAATATTTATAAGCATTTTTTATTTATCACTGAAAATAAAAATAATTATTTAAATAATTTTGCTCAGAAAAAAAATATAAGAACATTTGAACACGACGCACAAATTGGTGGAAGGTTTAGTATTTTTTCAATCACAGCTCTTTTACCAATTATTGCTATGGGCTACTCTTTAGGAAGTCTTATTAATTCTTTCAAAAAAGCCAAAGAATTAATGAAAAAAAACCATAAAAAACTGGCATTAAATATTATTTCTTCACAAGTTTATGAAAAAAATACAAATCTTAATATTGTAGTTGGTCTAAATTATCACGATAAATTACGAACTTTAAACGAATGGTACCGTCAGATTTTTGCTGAAAGTCTTGGTAAAAATAAAAAAGCAATTAATTATATTAGCGCTTTTGGATCTATTGATCAGCATAGTCAATTTCAACTCTTTATTGATGGCCCAAGGGATAAACAATTTATTTTTTTTAAAATAAAAAATTCCATAAAACCAATAAATTCTATCCAAGATCTTCTTCTTAATAATAATCTCTTATCTACTTTAGAAAAGGGAGCTATTAAAACCTTAGAATTAGAAAAATTTTTAGTTAATCAAATAATTATAGATGATAATTTTGATGATTATTCTTACCTTTTAATCTATTTGATTTTTGATATTTACCTGAGAGCAAAAATTGAAAAAATTAATTTTTTAGATCAACCTGCAGTTGAAGTTTTAAAGAGAAATACTAGAGCGTAACCTGATAGAAAAATTAATAAAACTATTTAAAGCTAAGTCTTTTTTTCATTTAATTAAGATTTTTATTGTATTTGCTTTAGCAGGATCTTTATCGGTTATTATTTCTGATCCAATTTTAAAGGTTATTAGTTTAAATAAAATTATTACTTTTTATCCTCTTTATTTATTAATCAGATTAATAATTATTTTTCCTTTGTATCAGATAACTTTAATGGCTGTCTCATTTTGCTTTGGTGAATATACTTATTTTAAAAAATTTATGATTAAATTCTTAAATTATTTTAGGTTTCGTTAATTATTTCTAAAAAAAAGAATTTTTTTATTTTTATAATTTTTTAAAAAAATTAAATTTTCATTAGTTATATTTTGATTAGACTCATAAATCACAAGACAATTCTTTGAGAGCTTTGGCAAAATATTTATTTTAAATAAATTAAAGTCATAATTATATGGAGGGTCCACATAGATAATATTGCAATTTTCAATTAAAGATTCTGAATGTTTAAAAATATCAGTTTGATGTATTTCATAATTATCATTTGGAATATTTTTTAAAAAAATTTTAAGTGTATTCAGGTTTTGAATTGATAAATCATTGAAAATGACTTTTTGAGCGCCTCTTGAAAGTGCCTCAATCCCCATGGACCCTGTCCCACAAAATAAGTCTCCAAATGTGCTTTCTGCTAAGTTCACATTGAGTTCATTGTTGTGCTGTATAAGGTTGAAGACATCCTCTCTTATTCTGGAAAGAGTGGGCCTATAATCATGAGTTTTTAAAGTGGGTATTACCCTTCCTTTTAAAGTTCCGCTAATAACTCTCATGTATTGTCATTTCTTTATATTTATATATCGGAATAGATTTCACTTTGTATTGACCAAAAGAAATTCTTTTTAATCTCTCCACTTTTAAATTAAATATCTCACATATATTTCTAATTTCTCTATTCTTTCCCTCTGTTAATTCAAACCTAAGCGTATGCTTATTTTTATTTGTATGAGTTAAAGATACATGGGGATTTTTATATATTTTTGCTGCATAAATTTTTTGATTCAGAGCTTTAAGCTTTAAATCATTAAAAGATCCAATAACGTTTACTACATAGACTCTTTTGATATTTGATTTAGGAGACTCCAGTTTTCTTTTATAGGTAGTGCTATCAGTTAATAATAACAATCCCTCTGAATTATAATCTAATCTGCCAATATAATGATAATGATTAAATTTTTTTGGAAGGTAATCATAAACAATTGTTCTATTTTTTTCATCACTCATTGAGGTAATACATCCTTTAGGTTTATGAAATAAAATAAGATTTACTTTTTTTTCAATGGGCTTATTGAGACTAATGATATCTTTATCTTGTACTACTAAATATGGCCTTGATTCAATATTATCATTTAATAAAACTTTTTTATTTTTAATCAAGTCCTCAGCTTTTTTTCGAGAAATTTGAAACTTTTCAGAAAGTAATTTACTAAATGTTTTTTTTGACATGATTGACAAAATCTTGAATAAATTTTTTATCGAAGTCAGTTATTAAAAATTCGGGGTGCCACTGCGCTCCTACACAATAATAATGACTCTGGTGTTTAAATCCTTCTATAATTCCATCAGGAGCTGTGCCAGTAACAGTCAAGTTATTGCCTAATTTATCAACTCCCTGATGATGAGCGCTATTAATAAAGGTTATTTTATTATTAGTAAATTTTTTAAGAGGGGAGTCTTTTGGAAAAGTAATTTCATGACTGGTTTCATTTCTTGGATTCGGTTGTTCGTGTTCAATATTTGATTGAATATCTTGGATTAAAGAACCACCAAAATAGACATTCAATAATTGACAGCCACCACATATTCCAAGAATTGGCTTATTTGTGGGAAAATATTGTTCAATTAATTTCATCTCAAAATCTGTTCGTTCAGGGATAGTTTGAACCTTTTCTGATGTAATTTCTTGTCCATAAAAACTAGGATCAATATCAAAGTCACCACCAGATATAACAATTCCATCTAAAAAATCTAAATCAGGAAGTGATTTAGTAAGTGGCAAAATGATTGGCATGCAATTAAATATTTCAAGACATTCTGTATAATGTCTTCGTAAAGCGAACCAAGGATATCTTGAATAAGAGTTAACTTTCTCTTGGTAGTCAGTTGTGATACCAATGATAGGAATTTTATTCATTATGAAGACAATAACAGATTTTCTCCAAGTTGTATTGGACCAAAGTCAGCAAGCGTTTAAAAAAAATGAAATACCAGTTGGGGCGGTTATTTATGATCCAAAAAAAATGACCTTAATTTCCAAAGCCCATAATAAAGAACTATCATCTAAGGACCCGACATCCCATGCAGAAATCTTATGCATCAGAAAAGCTTGTAAAAAATTAAATCAAAAAAGATTGGATGGTTTAATAATGATCACCTATCTCGAACCTTGTAATATGTGCAAAGAAGTCATTAAGTCAGCAAGAATAAAAGAGGTGAGGTTTATTTTTAGCAATCAAAACCCTTCGAGAAAAACAATAAAAAAAATTTTATATCAAAAATTAGAAACCAATGAGGAAAATTTAGTAAAAATATTTTTTAAAAAAAAAAGAATTAAAAATTAGCACCAATATCTTTTCGATAGTATTTCTGATCCCAATCTATTTTTTCAGCAATTTGATAAACTTTATTTCTACATTCCTCATAGGTGTTCCCTAGAGCTACAAGCGACAAAACCCTTCCACCATTAGTTAAAATATTTTCACCAATTTTTTTAGTGGCAGCATGGAAAATATAAAAATGATCATCGTTAGGAAATTCATTTAAATTTCTTATATGAGTATCTTTTGGATACTGATCTGGATATCCTGAAGTTGCCAAAATTAGACAAATTGATTTTTTATCACTATCAAATTCTATATCAGCATATTCAAGATTTTTTGTAGCTGTTGCATGAGCTAAAGATAAAAAATCTGAATTCAATCTTAGTGATATACTTTGTATTTCAGGATCTCCAAATCGAGTATTATATTCTAATAAATAAGGGTTATTCTCCTTATCAACCATAATTCCAAAAAACAATACCCCTTGAAAATCGATTTCATCTATTTTTAGTCCATTGATAGTTTTTTCGATAATCTGTGATTGAATTCTCTCCATAAGTTCGCCATTTAAGATTGGAGCTGGGCTGACTGTCCCCATTCCGCCTGTATTTGGTCCTGTGTCATTGTCTCCAATTCTTTTATAGTCTTGGGCAGAACCAAAATTTAAATAATTTTTCCCGTCTGTTATCGTAAAAAAACTAAGCTCTTTTCCCTCTAAAAAATCCTCAATGACAACTTTATTGTTTTCTTTGCTAAAGATTTTTTCTTCGAAGACTTTAAAGCATGCATCAATAGCTTCTTGTTGATTAGTGCAAACAAAAACACCTTTTCCAGCTGCCAGACCATCATATTTCACAACAATAGACCCATTCCTTTGCTCTAAATAAGTTTTAGCAGATTCAAAGGAAGTAAATGTCTCGGAGCGAGCAGTTGGTATGTTATGAGATTTGCAAAATTCTTTCATGAATTCCTTGGAAGACTCTAATTTTGCACCATGATCATCTGGGCCGAAAACTTTAAAATCAAGTTTTCTTAATTTGCCAGCTAAATTTTCTGATAAGTAATTTTCTGGACCAATAATTATAAGATCAGGATTTATTTTTTGACATTCCTCAATTATTTCATCTGAATTACTAATATTTTTACATTCAGCAATTTGACTAATGCCAAAATTCCCTGGGAAGCAATATAGTTTCTCGCACAAATAAGATTTTTCAATTAAACGACATAAAGCATGCTCTCGAGCACCAGAACCTATAACTATGATATTCATCTTATTTTATGTATATTAAATACGTGAACAATATTCCTGAGTATACCGTAACTCAACTTAATAGATCAATTAAAGAATTATTAGAAGAGAAATTTGATTATATAAAATTGATAGGAGAGTCTGGACCTATTACCATTGCTAATTCTGGACATGTATATTTTTCTATTAAAGAAAATGATGAGGTAATTTCTTGTATATGCTGGAAAGGAACTTATGAGAGATTAGAAATTAATCTTGAGGAAGGAACTGAATATAACTTTTTTGGAAGAGTTACCTCTTACTCTAAGTTTGGGCGATCAGTTTATCAGCTGATAATTGATCAGGTGGAATACAGCGGTGATGGATCTATTCTTAAATTAATTGAAAAGAGAAAAAAAGATTTAGAAAATTCAGGATATTTTAAAGAAGATCACAAATTAAAAATTCCAAAATATCCAGAAAAGATAGGTATTTTGACTTCAGCTACAGGATCTGTAATTCACGATATTATACATAGGATAGAAGATAGGTTTCCTTTAACGAATTTAGAAGTTTATCCAATCCCTGTTCAAGGGAAAAAAACCTATTCAGAAATAATTGAATATTTGGATTTAATAGAAAAAAATAATCCTAAACCTGATTTAATTATTTTTGCAAGGGGAGGCGGTTCACTTGAAGAAATGATGCCATTCAACGAACCCGAATTGATTAAAAGAGTTTACGACTTAAAAATACCTTCAATTTCTGCAATAGGTCATGAAACAGATTACACGCTTTTAGATCTTGTTTGTGATTTAAGAGCTCCAACCCCTACGGCAGCAGCAGAACTATCTGTACCTGATAAAAGTGAAATTTTAAAAGACTTAAAAAATTTCCAAATAGATTATTTTTTTAATATAAAACAAAAAATTTCATTACCGGAAAAAATATTATTAAACTTTTCCAGCTCAATGAATTTTCTTTCAAGCAAAATTTATGAAACTGAAAACACACTTTCAAATTATATTTCTAATAATTTAGAGTCGATAAAAGAAAATTTAAATAATCTAAAAATTATTGTTAATGAAAATTATATGAAAATCACAGAATATAGTCCAAAACAAAAAATTGAAATTACTCAAAATAAAATAGTATCTTTAGCAAAAAATAATCAAATTTTTATAAAAAATAAAATTAATTCTATTCATCAAAATATTTCTTTATTAAAAAGAATAATTCAAAACTCATCTGTAGAAAAAAACTTAAAAAAAGGTTATTCCATTTTAAAATATAAACAAAACCTAATTAAAGACTTAAAAACATTAAAAGGCGTTGACGAATTTTCAGTCAAAATGCACGATGGTGAAATCTTAATTAAAAAATAAAAATTATATTCTCCATCTTTGATGGACCCATAACCATTGAGTTGGATTTTCTCTAATCCATTTTTCGAAATAGTCAGCGTGAACTTTTTCAACCAGGTTATATGCTGATAAATCCTTGTAGTCTTTAAAATAAAGAGGTTTTTCATATATAAATTTAAAATTCCCATTTTTTTGTCTAATTGAATAAACTGGGCAGATCAAAGTTTGATATTTTAAAGCGAGATTTGCAAAACCATCTGTTGCATATGCTTTTTTTCCAAAAAAATTAATAATAGGACCGCTACTATCGCGTTGATCAACCAACAAAGCCAAGTCTTCATTATTTTTAAGCGCTTTAATCATATTTTTTGCACTATCAGAACCTTTCTTATAAAAATATGCATTTTCTCTACTTCTATTTTTTTGAATATATTGATCAATTTTATGATTATTTGCATGTCTATAAACTGAGTGCAATTTAAAACCAAGATTTAATAAATAATTTCTAGTAATTTCCCAGTTTCCTATATGAGCAGAGATAAAAATTTTTGAACCTTGATATTTTTTAATTTCTTGGAGGTATTTTTCATTTTCTACAGAAATAGCATCCCAATTAAATTTATTTAAATTAAAAAATTCAAAAAAGACTCTACCTGTTTGACTTAAATTTTGTTTTGAAATCGATGATATAAGTGATTTTTCACATTTCAAATTTTCTAAATTTTTAGTGATTATATTTGAGTATTTTGTGAATGGACCAAATGTAGAAACAAGAAAACCACCTAGATTAGAAGTTGTATTGAAGCTAAGTAATTTTAAAGCGTTATTAAGAATAATAAAAATCATAAATTCTATGTGTTGAAATAGTGACTTATATATATTTTTCAATTTCAGATGCCAAATTGGTTTGGTTATTGGATACCATCTTGCCATAAATAATTCCTACTGAACTTTTAAATTCTTTTGGAATTCTAAGATGATCTTTTTCAGTAGTAACAAGGAATGAGTCATTTTTATTAGCCTCATCTAATAAAGTAAACATATCATCTTGGGAATAGTGGTGATGATCAGGAAATTCTTTTGTGAGAGTAATATCTAAACCTTCATTATATAGCTGGTCAAAGAATTTTTTGTTAAATCCTAACCCAGCAAAGGGCATTAATTTTTTATCGCTTATTTCAGGTTTTATGGAAATTTCATAATTTATACTTTGTTGAAATTGACCCTGAGAAATCTCAGGACAATTATCCGTATTAACTAAAAAAACGATTTGGGATCGATTTAAGACACCATTAATTGACTCCCTAAGTGGTCCAGAGGGTATTATTAATTTATTCCCAAAGGATTGAATAGAATCATAAACGTAAATATTAAGATTTTTGAATACATTGTATGATTGAAGTGCATCATCCAAAACTAATATATTTGCTCCATCTTTTTCTGCCATCGAGAAAGCACTATATTTATTTTTACTCACCCATGTTGGATAATACTTTGACATCATAATTGCTTCATCTCCAACTAAAGAATAGTTCATGTTTGGAGAAACTTTAATCACTTCATTAGCAGAGCCACCATATCCTCTCGAAATTATATGAGGTTTATATCCAATTTTTTCCAGTATTTCGCAAACATAGATTACAGATGGAGTTTTACCTGAACCACCAATGATAGCGCTCCCTACAGCAATGACCGGAACTTTTGAACGAATAGGCTTCGCAAATTTTTTTTTAAATAACGTTCCTATTATCCAGAGCAAAGAAATCGGAAGGAGCAGTATAGCGAGAATAGAAATTTTATTTTGATACCAAAACTTTGGAGCTTTTAGCATTCTTCAACCTTATAAATTATTGAACTTAATTGTTTAATATTCAAATTAAAATAATCTTTTATGTTAGCTTCATTATCTAACTTCATATCAATATATTTATTAATAGCAGATCCAATTTCTTGATTATTTTTTTCATTAAATACTTTAGCTAGTGATAAATCTTCAAGATCTGTATATATCTCTGAAAAATTATTTACATACTGACCAGATAAAACAAAACAACCTTTTGATAAAGGTTCAATTGGATTTTGACCACCATGCTCAAATAAAGAACCCCCCATAAATGTCAATTTTGAATTTTCATAAGCAACATCATTTTCTCCAAATTTTTCTATTATAAAAATTTTATTTGAGTAAAAACTTTTAATCATTGATTTTAGCTTTGAACTGAAATGTATATGTCTTGGTATAATAATTATCTGTTCTATAGAATTTAAATCTAAATTTTTAATTATTTGTATGACGTTTTCAAATTCCTCTCTATGAATACTAGCAAAACAAATAATATTTTTTTTATCATTTTTTAAATTTAGTTTTTGGTAGAATTTCAAATTACCATGATACAATACCTCTCTATCAAAAATAATTTCAAATTTCTTTTTATCTTCTAAACCTTTTGCAAAAATTAAAGAATACTTACTCCCAAGAAGTTTAGAAAATGAAGAGAAGTTCTTCCATTTTGAGAATGATTTATTTGAAAGTCTACCATTAACTAATATATTTTTTATTTTTTTATTGTTTGAGATGGTAAGCCAGTTTGGCCAAATTTCTGAGTCGATCCAAATTATTTTCTTTATTTTAATATGGTGTAAAAATTTATTGATATTCCATCTGAAATCTAAGGGTAAAAAAATAACTGAATAATTTTGGTACTTTTGTTTTGCTAAATTATAAGAAGAAAGAGTAGAACATGTTAATAAAACTTTTTTGCTAGATAAATTTTCTATTAAATAGTTAATAGAATTTAGCTCACCAATGCTGGCAAAATGTATTAAATAATCAAAATTATCAAATTTAGAAAAATTATAGTTACACAAAAACTTTTGACCAAATGATGTAAAATTTTCTTTATTAAAAATTATTCTTAAGGAAGCTATAAAAAAAATAATCGGAAAAAAAATTATCTGTAAAACATTATAACTAAAAATAATCATAGATCCTCTCAGAATTTTTATTGAGTTCATCTGAAATTTTTTTATTAAAGTCTATTTCGTTTTTAAATTCATTTGATTGAATTATATTATTTCCCCATAAATAAATTCCTTTACTAAAAGGAAGGGGTATTTTTAATTTATCCCAACTATTTATCCGAAAGTACTTATTAGTATGAAAAGATAAAATAGCAATATTTAAATCAAACTTTTGACATAATTTAAAAATGTTAGTGTTAATTTTTTTAGGAGGTCCGTGGGGAGCATCTGGAGTAATATAAATACAATCTCCATTTTGAACTGCTTTTGAAATATTTTTAATTAAAAAGGTTGGATTATCTTTTTTCCTTAAAAGTGGATCTAGGCCAAATTTTTTTTGAACCAAGGTGCTCAATTGACCATCTCTATGTGATGTTGCTATTGGTCTTAATTTGGGTTTAAATTTCCAACTAAATGTTGAGCCCATTAATTGATGATGCCAAATTAAAACTATTAATGTCTTTTTTTTGGTAAGTTCCTTTTCAATTATTTCTTCATTCACACCATTCCAATTACTTGTAGATTTAATAATCCAAAGAGATAAAAAAACTAAACTAGCAAAAATTTGTAAAAAAAAATTATTCTTGCTTAGTCTTTTAAGCATTCTTTTTTAATTGTTTTTGATAAAGCTGATAATAAGAACCTTTTTTTGTCATTAAATTCTTGTGTGATCCTCTCTCAGTTAATTTACCGGCCTCAAAAAAAAGTATTTCATCAAAATTTTTGATAGTACTTAGCCTATGAGCTACTACAACAAGAGTAATATTTTTAATTCCATTTAGGTTTTCAAATAATTGCGACTCTGTTCTTAAATCTAAATTTGATGTAGGTTCATCAAGAAGAATAATTGATTTTTGTTGAGCTAGAGCTCTAGCAATAGCTATTCTTTGCCTTTGCCCTCCTGAAAGTTTGACACCATTTTCACCTATTTGAGAATTAAGACCCTTAGGTAGTTTTTCAATTACTTCTTCTAAGCAAGCTAGTTTAGCAAATTTTTCTATACTTTTAATGGATAACTTAGAGTTATATTTTATGTTTTCTGAGATTGAGCCATCAAACAAAACAGTATCTTGACTGACTAAACTAAAAAAGCTCCGTAAATTGCTAAGACGAAGATCTTTGATATCTTCATTCCCGATTGTTATTTTACCTTTATCAAGATCAAATAAACGTATCATTAATCCCAATAAAGTTGATTTCCCAGAACCCGATGGTCCGACAATGGCTATCTTTTTATTTTTAACAAATTTAAAATTAATGCCTTCAAGTACATTTTTTTGTGTATTAGGATATCTAAAGAAGACGTCTTTAAGTTGAATTTCATCAAACTTTTTTATTGTTTTTTTACCTTCTGGAATATCATTTTTCAAATCAATAAATTCAAATATTCTTGAAGCGGCCCCTAGGCCACTTTGTAGAAGCACATTTACATTTATAAGATTTTTTAGTGGAGCATATGCCAGCATTAAGCTAACTAAAAAACTCATTAATTCACCAGCTGTCATATTATCATTAATGACAAATACTCCGCCGCCAAATATAGCTAATCCCGCTGCAAGTGATCCAAGTGTTTCAGTAAAGGGTCTTGACCGAGCTGTGACCTTCTCTTGTTTAAAATTTAACTCCCTAGCGGTCGCTATTTCCTTATTAATTCTGGATATTTCAAATTGCTCAGCGTTAAAGGATTTAACATTTTTAATTCCTTTGAAAATTTCTTCTAAATTAGATGCTAGGTTGCCAATTTGATGTTGAAGATTTTTAGTAATGTTTCTAATTTTTTTACCTAAAACTCTAACTGGTATAAGAGCCAGAGGGAATACCACTATAGAAATTAATGCTAATTTCCAGTTTTGATAAAACATATTTCCAATTAAAACCAATAACGTCAAAGAGTCTTTGATTAAAGCTGTATAAGTATTAGCCATAGCACCACTTAGATAGTAAGTGTCAGTGGTTATTCTAGTAATTAAAGATCCAGTTTTGTTCTGAACAAAAAATCCATAATGTAAGTTTATGAGATTATGAAAAACATCTTTTCTTAATTTCTCGATAATTCTATGACTCATAAATTGAAGTGATGTAACTTGAGTATAACTCACTAATCCTTTAATGAGACCAGTTACTAAAATTGCTCCAGGTATAAAATATAAATAAAATTCATTTGCATTAACCAACACTTGATCAAGAGCAGGCTTAACTAGCCAAGCATGGAAACCAGTACAAAGAGCGGCTATAATCATGCAAAAGACCGCAATGATCATTTTCATTTTGTACTTTAAAAAAAGTTTGGAAATTCTTATAAAATGCGCTCTGCTTTCAGACATTAAATTGGCTTCCAATTATAATACTTAAAAGTAAAAAAATACCGTAATAATTGTTTCTTTTGAAATAGGAGCCTGATTTTACAGGGTCATTTTTCCAAATATAGTTGAGGTCAATTAAATTTAAAGCCAATAACAAAGAAAGAAAAATAAAATATATAAAATTAAAACCAAGATTTTTTCCAAAGAACATTAAAAATCCATACATGATCATGATCAAAGCATTCAGAATAATAATTTTATATTTACCAAATAATATTGCGCTCGATTTTAGGGAAAGCTTCTTGTCATCCTCTTCGTCTTGAGTCGCATAAACAGTGTCATATATCAGGGTCCACAAAATCAAGGATATGAATAAAAGAAAAACATCCGAAAAGCTATTATGGGAATTTGATGACGACCAACCTATCATGCACCCCCAATTATAAGTAAAAGCTAAAATAAACTGGGGAAGAAAAAAGTACCTTTTGGCAAGTGGGTATAAAAAAATAAGAGGAGTTATCATCAGAGCTAGAATAATTGAGGGTAAATTTAATTGAGTTAAAATAATTAAACCAATACTTAATAATATGATCAGACAAATAATTGAATTTTTTATAGAAAGCGTATTGGAAACTAGTGGCCTGGTTTGTGTTCTTTCAACTTTAATATCAATATCGCGATCTAGAAGGTCATTAATAATACATCCAGCAGACCGCATGGCGATTGAGCCAACAAAAAATATTATTAATAAAATTGCTATTTCTTGATTAAAACTAGAAAATGCAAAAATAGAAAAGCATATTGGATAAAACAACAATATATAACCAATAGGTCTGTCCAGTCTCATTATTGAAATATATGGATGGGTAAATATTGGAAAAATTCTAAAAATTAAATTATCCTGTCTGATATCGTTCATGAAAAGAATTTATAATAAATCAAATTTGGTTAAGGGTAACACTTATCATTTAGAAGAAAAGTACTATATCCACCTTATCAAAGTAATGCGATTAAATATTGGAGAACAAATATTTTTGTTTAATGAAGAAAACGGTGAATGGCTGGCAAAAATTATTGAAATCAAAAAAAACACTCTTATAGCGGAGGTTTTAGAGCAAACATTGCCTCCCAAAATTACTCCTAATATTAATCTGCTCTTTTCTCCTATTAAGCATTTAAATAGCGAGTCTATTATTCGACAGTCTACAGAGATAGGAATAAAAAATCTTTATCCTACAAAATTTCACAGAACTGTGGTGAGCAAGATAAATTTATCAAAATTTGAAGCTTATGGGGTTGGAGCTACTCAACAATCGGGTAGACTATCTCTTCCAACAATCTTCCAAATGGAGAAACTCTCTCATCAAAAAGAACTTCTTTTAAAATCAAATGTTTTGATGTTTGATGAAAATCTCAAAGGCATTCATATTGACGAGGTCCCAAAGGAAAATTTTAATGAAAATATTTTAGTTATCATTGGGCCTGAGGGTGGCTTTGAAGAAGAGGAGAGAAAGTTTGTGGAAGCTAACTCAAAAATCTTTTTCAACATAAAATTAGGAAGCCAAATTTTAAAGGCAGATACTGCAGTTATTGCCGCACTTAGTTTGACGTTTCATTTTTTTTCATAAAAACAAGGTTTTTAGCGACATCCTGTCAATATACTGCTCAAAATAGAATACTAATATAATGATCATGAAATATTTATTTGGTTCAATTTTTGCTTTTTATTCGTCTAATTTATTCGCCTCTGCGAATGATTGGCAGCTTAGTTTTCAAAACCCAGCAACAGATTTAATGCAAGAGGTCATTGATTTACATGATCTCATTTTAATTATGATGACTGTAATTACCCTGTTTGTTTTATTCTTATTATTTTATGTTTCTTTTCGATTTAGTGCCAAGAGAAATCCCACACCTTCAACAACAACTCATAACACAATTTTAGAGGTTTTATGGACAGCATTACCTGTGGTCATATTAGTAGTAATGGCAGTTCCTTCATTCAAATTACTCTATAAACAAGAAAAATCTGATAGTTACGATATGACTGTCAAAGTCATAGGTCATCAGTGGTATTGGGAGTATGAATATCCCGACCATGGGGATTTTTATTTTGAAAGCTACATGATTCAAGATGAAGATTTACAAGAAGGTGACTTAAGATTGCTGACAGTTGATAACCCACTTGTAATTCCAGCAAATAAGAATGTCCAAATTCTTATTACCGCAGGAGATGTGTTGCACAGTTGGGCCGTACCCTCCATGGGAATTAAAACAGATGCTGTTCCTGGAAGATTAAATGAAACATGGGTCAATGTAAAAGAGCCAGGCACATACCGAGGTCAATGCTCAGAAATTTGTGGAACAGGCCACGGTTTTATGCCTGTCGTTGTAAAAGTTCTTCCAGAAAATGAATTTATGGCATGGGCGAATGAAGCCAAAAATAATTATGCAATTAATGAAGATATTCAGCCGATAACTAGCTCTGAAAATGAAGAAGAACTAGTACTATCAAAAAATGACGTTTTAAAATTAGAATTTGAGGAGAATAAACTATGAGCACAGCTGCAACATCATTAGACGATCATCACGATCATAAGCCAAATTTTTTTGTACGATGGTTTTTTTCAACTAACCATAAAGATATAGGAACTCTTTATTTTATTTATGCGATTATAGCTGGAGTCATTGGTGGAGCTTTGTCTGTCATCATGAGAATGGAGCTAGCAGACCCAGGTATGCAAGTAGTAACAGATGGTCAGATGTGGAATGTTATCATCTCTGCTCATGGATTATTGATGATTTTCTTCGTTGTTATGCCTGCTCTAATTGGTGGTTTTGGTAACTGGTTTGTTCCATTAATGATTGGTGCCCCCGATATGGCTTTCCCAAGACTTAACAATATTAGTTTTTGGTTGTTAATTCCTTCTTTACTTTTAATCGTTGGTTCAATGTTTGTTGGAAGTGGGGCTGGAACAGGATGGACTATGTATCCTCCTTTGAGTTCGATTACTGGCCATAGCTCTCCTGCAGTAGATATGGCTATTTTTTCACTTCACTTAGCTGGAGCTTCTTCAATACTGGGTGCTGTAAATTTTATTACCACTATTCTTAATATGAGAGCTCCTGGAATGACTCTTCATAAAATGCCTTTATTTGCATGGGCTATGTTGGTTACCGCTTTTCTTCTTCTTTTAGCTGTTCCTGTTTTGGGTGGAGCTATCACTATGCTTCTTACTGACCGTAACTTTGGAACTACTTTTTTTGATCCAGCTGGTGGAGGTGACCCTGTTCTTTTCCAACACCTTTTCTGGTTCTTTGGACATCCTGAAGTTTACATTATGATCCTTCCTGCCTTTGGAATCATCTCTCATATTGTTTCTACTTTTTCTAAAAAGCCTGTTTTTGGTTATTTAGGTATGGCCTATGCTATGGTAGCAATTGGGTTTATCGGTTTTGTTGTATGGGCTCACCATATGTACACAGTAGGATTTAGCGCCAATGTAAGAGCTTACTTTATGCTTGCCACTATCGTAATTGCTGTTCCAACTGGTGTAAAAATCTTTAGTTGGATTGCTACAATGTGGGGCGGTTCAATAACTTTCACAACACCAATGTTATTTGCCCTAGGATTTATATTCCTATTTACCCTTGGCGGAGTTACTGGAGTTATCCTAGCTAATGCAGGTGTTGATGTGGTTCTACATGATACTTACTACGTTGTTGCTCACTTCCATTATGTTTTAAGCATGGGAGCTGTCTTTGGTATATTTGCTGGAATTTATTATTGGTTCAGTAAAATGACTGGAAAGCAGTATTCAGAATTTTTTGGAAAATTACATTTCTGGTTATTTTTTGCTGGTGTAAACTTAACATTCTTCCCCCAACACTTTCTAGGATTAGCTGGTATGCCGAGAAGAATTCCAGATTACCCTGATGCTTACGCAGGATGGAATGCAATTTCTTCTTTAGGATCTTATATATCCTTTGGCTCTTTTTTGCTCTTCTTGGTTGTGATGATCATAGCTTTAATTAGCGGCAAGAAAGCAGAAGCAAACCCATGGGGTGAGGGAGCAAAAACATTGGAGTGGACTTTGCCTTCTCCACCGCCTTATCACCAGTTTGAAACTTTACCTGAAGTAAAGAATTAATAAGTGGCTGTAAATAAAGACAGACAAGAACACTTTCTTTCTTCAAGCGTAGGTTTTAATCTACCTTCGCTGTTGAATTTTTTAAAACAGGTATATGTTTTAATTAAACCGGGAGTTATCTCATTAGTTATATTTACTGCTTTATGTGCAATGTTGGTTGCTCCATCTGAAAAATCAATTTTCATTAAGGGTGTCAGTCTTCTACTCATTGCAATGGGCGCCTCAGGGTCAGCTATTTTAAATATGTGGCATGATCGAATAATTGACTCAAAAATGGACCGCACCAAGTTTAGGCCTATTCCTGCAGGAAATATTTCAGCTAATACTGCATTAGCAATTGGCTTATTATTTTCTTTTTTCTCTGTGGTAGCTTTATTCTTTTTTGCCAATATTCAAGCAGCTATTCTACTAGCATTTACAATCCTTTATTATTCTGTCTTTTATACGATGTTTTTAAAATATCGAACTGCACAAAATATTGTTATTGGAGGTTTAGCTGGGGCACTTCCGCCGGTTATAGCATGGATTAGTATTTCAAATGAGATGATCTTATACCCAATAATTTTATGTCTAATTATATTTTTGTGGACCCCGCCACATTCTTGGGCTTTAGCAATTTATAGAAATCAAGATTATTCAAATGCAGATGTTCCAATGTATCCCGTCAAACATGGTATTAAAAATACTTTGAAAATGATGAACATCTATACTTTCTTGATGATTGCCTCTACTAACTTACTTTTTATATTTGGATTTACAGGAATGATATTTCTTGTTACTTCAAATTTACTAAACAGTTATTTTGCTTTTCAACTCATCAAGCTCAATAAGTCCAAAAATTTAAAAAAGGACTCGATTAAATTATTTGGCTTTTCAATTATTTATTTATTTTTGATTTTTTTCCTTACTGTTATCGATCGTTTTTTTTAATGAATAAAAAGAAAAAAAATCTCATTGTTTTGATTATCTTACTTTGTTTAGTTGTGAGTTTTTACTTTATTACTATTCAAAGAATTAAATCTGGTATTTGAAAAACTCCGGCAAACATAGAACACTTATCTTTTTGATACTAATCTTGGCTTTTATGTCAAGCTTGGTAATTTTTTCAGTCCCATTGTATCGACTTTTTTGTGATCTAACTGGTTTTCAGGGCTTCAATCAGGAAACAAATAATTTAATAGAAGAAATAGATCCTAAAATGGGTGAATTAGAATTAAATGTTGTTTTTTCTACTCAAGTGAATGATGGGCTAGATTGGAATTTTGAGGCCCCTGATAAAATGATAATTACCGAAGGGGTGAAATACGATGTCACTTTTAAAGCTCAAAATAATTTTTCAATGCCTAATACTGGAACTTCTATTTTTAATGTATTGCCCCCAAAAATTGGACCCTACTTACTCAAAATAGAATGTTTTTGTTTTCAAGATCAAGAAATTCAACCAGGTGAAGTTGTAGAGTTTCCAGTAACTTTTTATATTGACCCTCTGATTTTAGAGGACCCTGAAGCTAAAAAAGTTAAGAATGTCACTTTGTCATATACCTTTTTTGAGAAAAAAGAATGAAATACTAAAAAATGGTCGATTTAACATTTAAAGATTCAGAAAAAAAGCATCAATATCACTTGGTTAATCCAAGTCCTTGGCCCTTGGTAGGCTCGTTTTCCGCATTGTTCCTAGTCTCTGGGGTCATTCTATACATGCATTATGAAATGCTATGGCCAATGCTTGTCGGGTTAGGCCTTATACTCTTTACAATGTTTATGTGGTGGAGAGACATCATTAAAGAAAGTACTATTCTGAAAGTTCACAATTCAATCACAGAAATAGGTCTACGATGGGGAATGGCCTTATTTATTACCTCTGAGGTAATGTTTTTTGTTGCGTTCTTTTGGGCCTTTTTTGATGCTAGCTTGCTTCCAAAAGCTTTTATTGAAGACTATAAAGATGTCTTTACCGGTTCTCTTGGAATTGGAATTTGGCCACCCGAGGGCATTGAAACATTTGATCCGCTAGACATTCCATATTTAAATACATTGATTTTATTATTGTCAGGTACAACATGTACTTGGGCTCATCACGCTGTAAGAGAAGGGCATAATGAAGAAGCCCTTCAAGGCCTCTATTTAACTGTATTTTTAGGAGGTATATTTACCTTACTGCAAATATATGAGTATCAACATGCTACATTTGGTTTTACTGAAGGTATCTATCCATCAACATTTTATATGGCTACAGGATTTCACGGTTTCCATGTATTAGTAGGTACTCTCTTTTTACTTGTTTGTTTAATGCGAGCAAGAAAAGGCCATTTAACTCCTGAAAGACACTTTGGTTTTGAAGCAGCTGCCTGGTACTGGCATTTTGTTGATGTTGTATGGCTATTTTTATATGTAGCTATTTACTGGTGGGGAAGATAGTACTCTTCTCGTCTACCAGCTTTTTTATAAAACTATCTAACTTATGAAATTAAGATCTTTAACATTTGTCTTTTTATTTATCAGTTTTGTAACTTTTATTTTAGGGGTGTGGCAGTTATACAGACTTAATTGGAAAAATGATTTGATTGAAAATATCAATAATTCTGTCAATTCACCGAAGATTTTTGATAGCAATGAAGAATATGAAGAACTTATAACAATTAGTTTAAACAATGATTTTGATTTGATTGATAACCCAATTTTTCTTGAGTCCAAAACCCAGCAAGGCAAGGTGGGTTATCATGCAGTGCTACCTTTGACTTATAAAAACAATTTTTACTCCGTGATTAACCTAGGATGGTTTTCTGATAAAAATCAGGAATATGTAAGTAACCTCATAAAAGACATTAGAAAACAAGACTCTTTCTATGCTTACACACGTCATTTAACAAATGAAAAACAAATTTTTGTGCCAGAAAATCAACCCAATGATAATATTTGGTTTTCTATATTAAAATCTGACTTTGAGAAATATTATAAATCAAATTTTAATTCTATTTATTACTTTGTATTATTTGATCCAAGAATTAAACCTGATATTAATCCTCTAGCTTTTTTAAGAAATAATCATCTAAATTATTCTATAACCTGGTTTTTATTAAGTCTCTCAAGTGCAATCATGATATTAATAATTAGACGAAAGCATTATGGATAATCTAAAAAAATATTTTAAAAACTATTATGTCTTAAATGATATTAGTGGGATCCTTTTTTGGGATAATGCCACAAATCTTCCTGCAAAAAGTATTGAGTCTCGATCAGATCAAATGTCAATATTAGCGGAATATATTGATCAAGAATTAAGAGATCAAAATATAATTAAAGAAATTAATCTAAACAAAAATAAAGATTTAAATGATCATGATAAGAAAAATTTATTACTTATGGAGAGCATAGTCTTAAAAGAAAATGCAGTGGATGGCCTACTTAAATCCCAATTGGTTAAAAAGAAACTAAAATGTGAACATTTGTGGAGAGAGGCTAGAGAAAAAAATGATGTATCGATAATTGAAAAAGATTTTAATGAGTTATTAAATTTAGTCCATGAAGAGGCAAGTCAGCTATCAAAATCTTTAAGTTTAAATCCTTATGATGCTTTGATTTCAAACTATGACAGGGATTACAACTCAAGTAAAATAGATAAGTTATTTGAGATTATTAAAACAGATATAATCCCTCAATATTTAAATTTAGAAAAGATAAGCAAGCCAACTATTTTTAAATCAGATTTATCAAAAGATGATATTTTTCAACATACCAATTTGAAATTAAAAGAATTAGGATTTAACTTTGATTATGGTCGAATTGACCAATCAATGCATCCTTTTTGCGGTGGAGCAAATAAAGACGTAAGAATAACTACAAGATTTGAGGACAATATTTTAGAAACTCTTTCTGCTCTTTTTCATGAAACGGGGCATGGGGTATATGAACAAAATAGACCAACTGAGCTATTATATGAACCTATTGGACAAGCACGAAGCTTAAGTGTTCATGAAAGTCAGTCTTTATTTTATGAAAATCATATTTTTAAATCAAAATCTTATTTTCAGGTTTTTAATGAAATCTTTGATGGGTCAAAAGATATGCACCAATCCTTTATCGAACATTATCACACAGTTAGACTAAACCCGATCAGAGTAAGTGCAGATGAATTTTCTTATCCTATTCATGTTTTTATTCGATATGAAATTGAAAAAGAAATATTTAATAATAAAATTCACTTTAAAGATATTCATCATCTCTGGAATAAATATTATAAACAGTACCTAAATATTGATTTACCCAATGATACTGTAGGAGTTTTACAGGATATACATTGGTATGAAGGTATATTTGGATATTTCCCAACTTATGCAATTGGAGCCATGATTTCATCTCAAATCAAATTTAGTTGCCCTGAATATCAATCCTTTATTGATAATGTGAGTGAAGAAAGCATCTATAAAGTAACTGATTGGTTAAAAAATAACATTCATCAAAAGGCCTCTTTATATTCATCGGACGAAATGTTACAAAATATCTCTGGAGAGCCCTTAAATTCTTCATATTTTTTAAAACACTTAAATAATAGGTTTATTCAATGAATTATATCAGCACTCGTAATAATCAAATGAATTTCAGTTCCGAACAAGTTTTGAACTATGGGTTGGCTCCAGATGGAGGATTATTTATTCCAAGTGAACTTCCAAAGTTTTCTTTAGAAGATTTAAATAAATTAAAAAATGCTGAATACAAAGATATAGCGTATTTTGTTCTAAACCCTTTTTTAAAAGATTTATTTTCAGAGAAAGAGATAAAACAGTTGATTTCAGATGCTTATCAAAGTTTTGATGAAGGAATCGTCTCTATAACTGAGTTAGGTGAAAATCAATTATTAAATTTATTTCATGGGCCAACATTAGCTTTTAAAGATTACGCAATGTGTCTTTTAGCAAAAATATATGAGCTATATCTTAGAAAAAAAAATCAAAAACTAGTAATCGTAGGAGCCACTTCAGGTGATACGGGTTCTGCAGCAATTCATGCTTTTAAGGGTATTGAAAATATAGATATTATTATACTTCACCCTCATAACGCCACATCTCTTTTCCAAAGAAAACAGATGACTACTAGTGGGGCTGATAATGTATTTAATATTGCTCTTGAGGGGAGTTTTGATGATTGTCAGACTTTAGTAAAAAAAACCTTCAATGATCAAGAACTAAATACTAAATATCATTTCACAGCGATTAACTCTATCAATTGGTTTAGAATATTGCCTCAATCTATTTATTATGCTTGGGCTTATCTAAATCATAATGTAGATAGCTTTGTAGTACCAAGTGGAAATTTTGGAAATATATATTCAGCGCATCTTTTAAAGTCAATGGATTTTCCCCTTAAAAATCTTGTGATAGCGACTAATGAAAATAATATTTTACATCGAATTATAGCCAACAATGATTTTTCATTAACTGATGTAATTAAGACAAATAGCCCAAGTATGGACATAACCATTTCAAGTAATTTTGAACGAATTTTAGCGGAGTCATTTAGTCCTGAAGAATTATCTCATTTGTATCAAAATTTGATAAATCACTCTCACAACCCCAAATTAGATGAGACTGTCCATGAGCAGTTAGCCGGCAAATTTAAGTCAGAGTATGCCACATCAGATGAAGTCCAAAAATGTATTAAAAAATACTTTGATAGTAATAAAGTTTTGATTGACCCACATACTGCTGTTGGGGTAGTTTGTGCTGAAAGAATGAATTTAAATAATCATATGTGCTTAGCTTGTGCCCATCCAGTAAAATTTCAAGAAACCGTAACAAAATCTCTTGGTCATGAAATTGAATATGATAAAAACTTTGAATTTAAGAGTAGTGAAAAATTTGAAATACTAAAAAATGATTATAATCTTCTGAAGGATTTTATTTTAAACAATGCCTAATATTCATAAACTAAATAACGGCCTTACTGTTATTACCGATTATATTGATACCGTGGAAACTGTTTCAGTGGGCATGTGGAACAAAGTTGGGGCTCGAAATGAGCAGGAAAAAGTTAATGGAGTGGCTCATTTATTAGAACATATGGCCTTCAAAGGCACTGCCAATAGATCTGCTCTTGATATTGCAAAAGAGGTAGAAATGGTCGGAGGGGCTGTTAATGCTTACACTTCAAGAGAAGTGACTGCTTATTACATGAAAGTGTTGAAAGAGGATATTGGCTTATCTATCGATATTATTAGTGATATTTTACAAAATTCTGCTTTTGAAGCGAAAGAATTAGATAGGGAAAGAGGGGTTATTCTTCAGGAAATTGGCATGTATCTTGATACTCCAGATGACGTGGTATTTGATAAATGGCAGGAGGTAGCTTACCCCGATCAACCAATGGGAAGATCTATTTTAGGAAAAAGTGAAATTATTAAGTCAATTTCTAGAGACCAGGTAGAGGGTTTCATGAAAAGTTTTTATCGACCTGATCGAATGGTTTTCTCAGTTTCAGGAAATTTTCAAGAGGCTTTAGTTTTAGATCTTGTCGAAAAACATTTCAATAATTTACCTAATGGTCAAGATGATCATTCTCCAAAGGCCTCATATAAGGGTGGCGAATTTAGACAAGAAAAAGAATTAGAACAAGTTAATTTAATTCTGGGTTTCGAGGGTGTAGATTTTTATTCTGATCTCTATTACTCCACTGCGGTATACTCTACTGTTTTGGGCTCAGGAATGTCTTCCAGACTCTTCCAAGAAATAAGAGAAAAGAGAGGTTTGGTATATAGTGTATCCAGCTATACCTCTTCTTTTTCTGACTCTGGAATATTTGGAGTTTATGCGGGCACTGGTCAAAAAGAAGTAAAAGAATTAATACCTGTTTTGTGTGATCAATTAAATATTAGTGCCAAGAACTTCACACCTGAAGAGTTACAACGAGCCAAAGCACAGTTTAAAGCCTCTTTGTTAATGGGCCAGGAAAGTACTTCAAGAAGGTGTCGATCAAATGCATCAAAGTATTTAATGCACAGTAAAATAATATCTCATAATGAAATAATTTCAAAAATAGATGCTGTTCAACTTGAAGATTTAGAAAGAGCAAGGCTCAATATTCTTAAATCTAACATTACACTTTCTTCAATTGGACCAGTTCAAGACTTAGAGTCTTTAGACTCTATCAAAGCTAGATTTAATTAATTTCTCAGCGGCCTCTCTTGCAAGAAGGTCAACTCTGTTATTATGTTCGTTGATGTCATGAGCTTTTACCCATTTCCAAGTAATATTCCTATTAGAATTCAAAAAATCTAATTTTATCCAAAGATCTTTATTTTTAACCTCTTTTTTTTGAGCATTTTTCCAATTATTTTTTTTCCAATTGATTATCCAAGATGTAATTCCATTCTTAACATAACTACTATCTGTAAATAGTGTAATCTCATCATTTTTATTTAAGAACTCTAATGCTTTAATTGCAGCTGTAAGTTCCATTTGATTGTTAGTAGTATCTAGTTGATATCCAAAATGATTTATATCCTCACTCTCTCTTAAAATAAGAAAAGCCCAACCTCCTGTACCGGGATTCCCCAGACATGAGCCATCTGTGTAAATTTCAATCAAAAGAAATCCTGCAAGTTATTTTTTTCATGAAATTGAAGAATTTCAAAGAATTCCATCGGATCCTTGTGGTCTACTTCACCATCTTTATTAAAATTTTTATCGTGAATACGGGTAAGAAAAAATCTTATTGCACTGGCTTTTAAGTAAAAATTAAAACTTTCTTTTTCTTCATTAGTCCAAGAAATAGAGTCACAGTATTGATCAAAGAAGATTTTAAAATAATTTTCATTAAAATTTTCATAATGTAAAAACCACGCATTTACTAATGTAGCCAAGTCATAAACAATGGTATCAGAACAAGTAAAAAAGAAGTCAATAAAGCCAGATACTTCGTTGTTTTTAAAAAAAATATTATCTTTAAAGAGATCACCATGAATTAATGACTTTTTTAAATTTTGAGGAAATTGCGACTCGAGCGAAGAGATTAAATTTTTAATATATGTAAACTCACTGATATTTTCTCCATCATAATCATTGAATTTATTAATTATATATTTCCAACTTGGCAGTAGCATATCATTTTCTCTATATAATTCAGACTGTGCGCCAATATGATGAATTGTTGAAATATTTTTTGCTAAAGATCCCATTGCATCATTATTTAGAGATTGAATTTGATTACCTTCAATAAAAGAATAAATGGCACAAGGTTTTTCTTTTATATTGAATATATTATTTTCATTTACAGTAATGGGAGTAGGGCAAGCAATACCTTTATGATTGAATTCACTCATTGCTTTATGAAAAAAAGGTAAATCAGAGCGCTTAGTTCTTTTCTCAAAAATTGTAAAAATGAATTTATTTTGATTTTTAGTATTAACTAAATAGTTTGTATTTTCTACACCTTCTACGATACCTTTTATTTGTTCTATCCCATTATAGTCTTGAAAAAGGTAGTCAATGTCTTGTTGAGTAATTTTTGTGTAAACTGCCATTTTTATTAATTACAAAAAAGAATTCGTAATTTCATAGTATTTTATTAATATCATCTATCATAATGTTAAAATTTTTCATATTGTTAATATCGTCTTTACTTTTTTTTAATGCATGTAGCATCAAAAATCCTCTAATTAAAAAATCTAAAATTACATATATTGATTGTCCTAAAACTTTAATTTTAGCCCCAGGCGCAAAGATATCTAATGATCAAATCACGATGATATTAAATAAGAACTATTCTATGAATTGTTATTTACCTGAGCCCGAGTCAAGTAAGGTAGTATTTGAGTATAATTATACTATTGAAACCATATTCAATAACCCTTCATCAGAAATAGAAAAGGTTGAATTTATTGTATTTGTTACAAATAAAACAGAAGACCTAAAGGTTCATGAAGAAACTTTTTATAAAGATATACAAATAGATATTTCTAAAGATGAAATGCAAGAGTCATACAATCAAATAACAAATTTCAGTGATAAAATTATCTTAGATCAAAAATTGTATAAAAATGGTGTAAAGACTTTTTTAGCTATTAATTAATTGATTTAAAATCGCTAACACTTTTTTCTAAAACTTTATTTCTATCAGAGTCAGATAAGTTCGATAAGTAATTGGTGATCATACTATTTAGTTCGATTGAAGCCTGATTTTTAATTGATTGTATAGCAGAGATTTCGATTTGCTTAATTCTCTCCAAAGAGTTTTTTTCTTTAGAGGAAATAGCTTGAGCTGTTTTGTCAACAATATTTTTAGATATGGTTTCAGCTTGAGATTTAGCAGAATTTAATAATTCTTGAATCTTATTATCCAAGTCTGCTGTTTGTTTTTCTGCTTCTTTAAGTTTAGTCTCTGAGTCAGAAAAAGAGCTTAGAGATGAATTTATATTAGATTTTATCTCTTCGATTTTTTGATCAAGACCTCCAATTAGCATAGATTTGAAAGGTTTAATCATTAAAATTACAAATAATATAAATGAAACTAAAAGCCAGAATTTTGGATCTTCAAACATTGCTAAACCTTTATATTTCCTTTATCAAAATTTGTTATTTTAGATAAGAAAGTAGACGCAGAGTCTTTTAATTGATCGTTTAATTCTGCAATAGCAAGACTTTTTTCTTTGCTTACTCTCTCTTCAGTATTTTTAATTTCTTGCTGTATTTTCTCTTCAGTAGCTTTAATTAATTTTTCGCTGTCTTGAAGGGCACTTTCTTTTGCATCAGCAATAATTTTACTAGCCTGATTTTTTGCCTCATTCAGTTTTAACTCATAGTTTTCTATCAATTGCTCAGCCTTTTTGATTAATTCATCTTGTTTTGAGATGTGAGATTGTACGAATTCATCTCTCTTGTTCAAAAAAGCTCTAATTTTGGGTAGCGTTATATATGTCAATACCACAAAGAGTATGACAAAAAAAACACCCAGCCAAAAAAGCTGAGATATAAAGAACTCTATTTGTTCTAATTGAGGCATTAAGTGATTTTATTTAATTTGATTACGAGAATAAAATCACTAATGCAATAACAAGCGCAAAAAGTGCAATCGCTTCAACGAGAGCAAACCCCAGCATAGTCATTGTAAAAACTTCATTTTTTGCAGCTGGGTTTCTTCCAACAGCTGTAATAAATGCAGCAAAGATATTTCCGATACCAAGACCCGCACCGATCACACCGATCACCGCTAATCCAGCACCCAAGTATTTAAAAGCTTCAACTAGTTCCATATTTACCTCCTTATGTTCATCTAGTGTAAGTGTAAAGCGTCATTTATATACAAGCATGTTAAAATTGCAAAAACATAAGCTTGTAAAAAAGCTATTAGTATTTCAAGTCCAGTTAAGGCAACAATAAATACTAATGGCAAAATTCCAAAAAAACCCAAAGCAGATACAAAGCCCGCAAATACTTTTAAAAGTGTATGGCCTGCAAGCATATTAGCAAATAATCGAACAGCAAGGCTTATAGGCCTTGAAAGATATGAAATCACCTCAATGGGAATAAGAAGAGGTAGCATATAAATTGGCAGTCCAGGAATTACAAAGAAACTAAAAAACTTTAAACCATGTTTAACAAAACCTAATATTGTTACAAATAAAAATACGCCTAGAGCTAATCCAAAAGTAACGATTATATGGCTAGTGAAGGTAAAACTATATGGAATCATTCCAAATAGGTTTCCGAATAGGATAAACATGAACAATGAAAATACTAAGGGAAAGTATTTTCTTCCTTCTTTGCCAGCAGTGTCAGCAATAAGATTGTTGATAAAACTAAATCCCATTTCAGCAGCTACTTGCATGCGAGAGGGATATAAATCTTCAACGGAGTTAGTTTTTCTTGATTTCATAAAAGGGATAGTAAAAAAAGCAATGATAAAGACAGTTGTTATTGTCATCCATAGAGAAGAGTTGGTGAAAGAAATATCATACCCAAATAATTCTAGGTCCATCAAAGGTTTAATTTCAAATTGTTTTAAGGGACTTTCGCCTTTAGCCATGCGCTAATAAAACAAATTTATTTAGTATTTTCTATGCGACGTATAAGCCTGTAAATGTTAAGTAAGCCGGCAAAAAAACCCAGTATTATCAACGATATAAGTGCGATAGGCTTCGTGTCCAAGAACTTATCTATGGCAAGTCCTAATATAACTGAGACGATCAGGGCAGCAACAAGTTCTGATGAGATTCGATAAGCAAAACTCAGACCTTTGAGGTCTGATTTACTTTTATCCTCATTCTGCATATCTGACTGCTTCTTCTAATTCAACAGATACTATTTGAGAAACACCTTCCTCTGGCATAGTTACACCATAAAGTCTATCAACTCTGGACATAGTCATTCTATTGTGAGTGATAATAATAAATTTGGTTTGAACTTTTTCTGATATTTCCTCAACCATACTGCAAAAGCGGTCAACATTATTATCATCTAAAGGTGCATCAACCTCATCCAATATACAAAAGGGAGATGGATTAGCTATAAAGACAGCAAATAATAAAGAAATGGCGGTTAAAGCTTGCTCACCACCTGAGAGAAGCGTGATATTTTGCATTTTTTTACCTGGAGGGCTTGCAAAAATTTCTAAACCTGAATTCAAGGGATCTTCATCATTTTGAATTAGTTTTAAATAAGCTTTGCCACCACCAAATAGTTTAGTAAATAGCCTTTCAAAATTTTCATTAACTATTTGGAAAGCATCACGTAATCGTGAAACACCCTCTTTGTTTATTTTATTAATTGCATCATGAAGTTTTTCTATAGACTCTTGGATTTCATTTTTATCTTTGATCGTATCATTGACTTTCTCTCTAAGTTTTGTGTACTCATCTTCTGCTAATAAATTTACAGCACCAATTCTTTCTCTTTCAGTAACCAATCTCATTACTCTTTTTTCAGCTGTTTCTAAATCTTCATCCTTCTTAAGCTTTTCAATTTCATTTTCTAAATTTAGTAAATCAACATTTATTTTTTCACGACAAGAATGTATGAGCTGTTGAAGATTATTATTAAAGTTTGATATCTCAGATTCTTTCCTAATAAGATCCTCTTTAACAACAGAAAAGTTTTGTTCTTTATTTCTCAAATCTTTTGATAGCTGTTCTAATAAGTTTTCTTTTTCTTGTAACTCATTATCAAATAATTTCTTTTCTTCAGTTAAATCTTTAATTTTGTTTAATAAAAATTGCCTTTTACTGTCAATATCACCAGGATTATTTTGAGAAATATCTAGTTCTTCTTTAGCTGTCTTGATCCTGCCATTTAAATCATTAATTTTTTGAATAGTTATTTCACTTATTCTTTCCCATTCTAAAATTTGTTTTTTTAAATCATTAAGCCTTTTTTCTTTTAATTCTGACAAAATAGAGGAAATGTTTGCTTCATAAGAACTTGAGACAAATAGGCCATCCCATCGCCAAAGGTTACCATCTTTGTCGACAATTGCCTGACCTGGTTTTAAATTTTTATGAAATTCATACCCTTGTGATAGTTCCTCAATAACAGCAATATTATTTAGTTTATTGGTGATCCTGTCGGGAGCTTTGATAACTTCTGAAGCTACTTTACAAGGAAAGTTGAATGAACTGCTAACCTCTTCGACTATATTTTCTGACCAATAAAACACCTCATCTTTATCAAGAGAGGCTAATAACTCTTTGCCAAATATCGCAGCTACTGAATTTTCATACTCTTTTTCAAAAGATATATTATTTAAAAGGCTTCTGTCTGATTGGCCTATAGTTTTTTCAGGATTGCTCTCAAAATCTTTAGAGCTTATATCATTAATTTCGTTTCTTATTTCTTGAATTTTTGTCTGAGTATCATTGTTTTGTTTATTCTCTACTTCAAGATCCTGTTGTAATTGCTTAACCCGATGCTCAAGATTAGTTTTATGTTCTTCAAAACGTAATTCTTCTTGTTTGAGGTTTTCAACTGTCATATTTAGTCTATCCAATTCACTATTAAGGGAATATGACTTCTCTCGCATGGGAGGGATTTTAACTTTTAAATCCTCAAACGCTTGATCCTGTGAAGATACATCTCCTTGAAAATCAGCTAATTTAATTTTTATTTCATTTTTTTCATCCTCTAGTCTTTGAAGAATGGTTTGAATTTGATTTCTTTTGACATAAAAAACTGAAGCCTCTGCATTTTTGATAAGTGTTGAAATATTTCTAAATCTCTCAGCTTCTTTGGATTGTTTTTTTAATATAGCAAGCTGCTCTTCATAAGTTGCAATAACATCTTCAACACGAAGAAGATTATTTGTGGCGGCTTTCAAACGAAGTTCAGAGTCATGCCTTCGAGATTGGAGCCCCAATATTCCAGCCGCTTCTTCTAAAACCATTTTCCTATCTTCTGGTTTTGCTTGAGTAATGGCGCCAATTCTACCTTGGCTTACTATTGAAGTTGATCTTGCAGATGTAGATGCGTCAGCAAAAAGTAACTGGATATCTTTTAGTCTTACTTCTTTGCCGTTAATATAGGAGTTTGTTCCCTCACCCCTCCAAATCTTTCGCGCTATTTCTAAAGACTTAGACTCAAACTTATTTTCTAAATCTGTTCCATCAATATTAACAAACAAACCCACTTCGGCTAAATTCCATGAAGGTCTAATGTCAGTCCCATTGAATATGAGATCATCTATTTCTTTACCTCGTAACTGTTTTGCGGATACCTCGCCAAGACCAAAACGAATTGCCTCAACAATATTAGATTTACCACAACCATTTGGACCCACAATGCCTGTAAGACCAGATTTGATTTCAAATTCAGTTGGTTCAACAAAAGATTTGAAACCTTTGATTGATAATTTATCTAGCGATAACAAATTATTTATTTTTTAGTTTCTTTTTTATTGATTTTATAAATTCAGATGCAGGTCGATTACCCTGCAATATTTCACCATCAATTAAAAAAGTTGGTGTACTTTTAACTCCAAAGTTACTTTGTGCTGCGACTTGTAAAGATAGAAGATTATTTTGTAAGTTCTCATCTTTTAGGCATGATTGTAACTGTTCTTCTTCTAATCCTAACTGTAATCCATAGTTATTCAAAAGCTCAATAATTTCTTCGCCCGTCTCTGATTTAGTCCATACATCATAATTTTCATAAACTGAGTCGATATAAGAAGGCTTGATATCAGAATTACAATTTGCAATTATAGAAGCATAAAAAGCTGCTTGGTTAAGAGGGTAGTCAACAATGTAGTAGTTTATATTTTTATAAATATCACTCTCTTTAATTTCTTTTAATGTTTCGTTATGAAATGCCGCGCAATGGGAGCAGCTAAAAGAAGAAAATTCAATTACGTCTACAGTCTGATCAGCATCTGATTTTACTAAAGGAGTAATTTCGTTATCAGTTAAAAACTGTTGATATTCATATTCTTTAGCATGTGAAAAATTACTCATAATTAAGAAAAAAGGTATGAGTATGAGTTTAAGCATCGCTATCAATTTTTTTTCTTATGTTAATAAAAATTTCTCTCACTTTTTCATCTTTTATATCATTAAAATTTTGATAATTAACATCTTTTAATAGCAATTCCTTATCTGTTTTGTCGCTAAAATTATCATCATTAAAGTTTTCTATGAGATCATGAAAGAAAAGGATTTTATTAACTTTTTGACCAATTAGTTCCTCACATTTTAATTTAATAATTTCGATCTGCGTGTGTAATTCAAAAGATATACTGGAATCAATAGAAAATTCGATATTCAGTAAGTTGTCTTTTCCCAACATAGTTATTTTTTTGATTTTAACTTTATTGTGATTCTCTCCAAATATTTTTTCCCAATTCTTTATAAGAAGAGTATTTATCTTTAATTTTTTTTTATTTACTTTGTTTATTAAATGAAAAGCAACATCATTCAATTTAGCAATCTTCTTCATCATAATAAGTTTTATGAAACTATCTTATCTTGGTTTAAACAAAATCAAAGAAACTTGTATTGGAGAGAAAATAGAAAGATATATTTAACTTATCTGACTGAGGTGATGCTTCAACAAACTACAGTTTCAACTGTTCAAAATAAACTCTCCTCCATTTTAAAAGAATTTCCAGATTTTAAATCATTCAAGTCTAAAAAAATTGATGATTTTCTTAAATGTTGGTCTGGACTTGGATACTATAATAGAGCAATCAATTTTTATAAATCTGTGTCAATCATTAATAAAAATTTTAAAGGAATTTTACCTGAAGATAAAAAAGAATTATTGAATTTACCAGGAATAGGGGAATATACAGCTAATGCTATAATAGCAATTGGATATAATAAACGAGCTTTTCCAGTAGATGTAAATATTAAGAGATTAATTTCTAGATTGACTAAACAAAACCTCACTGATCAGCAAGTTTCAGAAATTTTGAATAAGATCGCTCTCAAAAAAAGAAATTTTAGAAAATTTGCAGAGTCTATGATGGATTACAGCTCATCAATTTGTAAAAAAAATTCCCCCCAATGCCAAGAGTGTATATTTCAAAGTTATTGCAAGTCTGCTTTTACAAAATTTATGCCTCTGAAAAAAAAGAAAGTTTTATCTAAAAAAATTAATTTTTATTTAATTAAAGCTAAAAATAAAATTTGTTTTATCAAAAATCCTAAATTCCAATTTTATAAGAATTTTATGCACTTGCCCTCTAGTTTAGATATTAAGTTATTAAATAAATATAAAAGAGATCAAAAGATATTGAAGTTTAGCTTTCAATATTCAATTACTAATTACAGATTTAAAATAAATGTGTTCGAAATTTTATCTAAAGAATTTGATGATATTCCTGATATTGAATGGATTAAAAAAACTGAAATTAGTAAAATTCCTATTCCTACTTTATTTAAAAAAATCTTAAATTAATTTCTGATTTTTTTTCTAATTTCATTAATTGAAATTAGTTCTTTCTTAGAGTCTTCGTAATGCCAATAGTCCCATCCATTAAAAGATGAAGTATTATTTATTTTAGCAGCTATTTTGTGAATAGAACCCCTGTCACTTCCAAAAGTTAAACTTCCATCTGGTAGAATTTTGGCTTTGCAACTTTTATTTTTATTATAAAGACTAGATCCAGGTTCTAAGTAACCAGAATTTATTAATGTACCAAAAGGAATTTTCTTTTGAGGTTTGTCTTTGTCACTAATTTCAACCAACTCCTCAGTTAGAGGCTCTATTGATTTCAATCTTTGATTAGCTAGTTTTTGATAATTTTTATCTTGCTCAAACCCTATAAAATCTCTACCTAGAAATTTTGCAGCCGCACAAAAACTCGCCGTACCTGCGAAAGGTTCAAGTAACAAATCCCCTTTCACAGAAGACTGTAAAATAACTTTTTTCATTAAAGCAAGGGGCTTTTGGGTTGGGTGAGCAGTTTGATTTTCTTGATTTTTTATTCTCTCTTTGCCTGAACAAATTGGAAAATTCCAAACACTTCTTTCTTGTTTATCTTCATTGCTTGTTTTTAGGGTATGATAATTAAATTGATATTTAGCCTTAGGGTTTTTAGAGCACCATATAAGTGTCTCATGTGCATTTGTTAAGCGAGTAGCTCTAAAATTGGGAAGAGGGTTTGATTTTTCCCAGATTACATCATTTAAAATCCAAAAATTTAAATCTTGTAGAATTTTTCCAATTCTAAAAATATTATGATACGAGCCTATTACCCATAAACTCCCATCATCTTTTAATACTCTTTTGCATTCGCTCAAATATTCTTTTGAGAAATAGTCATAAGAATTAAAATTTTCAAATTTATCCCATTCTTGATCCACTCCCTTGACTACTGAATGATTTGGTCTTGTTAGCTCTTTATTCAGTTGAAGGTTATAAGGTGGGTCTAAGAAAATTAAATCTATCGATTTGTTTGGAATTTTTGGAAAATTCTTTAAACAATCTCCAAAATGAATTTTATTTACTGAAATCACAATTTGAATCTTATTTTTTTAATGGATTCAAGGATAGTAGTTGTGATTCACCCTGTTGATAACTAAGTAGATAACTTAGTAATAAGCTTACTTATCGGTTGATAAGTTTTTCTATGAAATTTACTAACACCTATGCTTGTAATAGCATCAAGGTGATTTTTGGTCCCGTAACCTGCATTTTTATCCCATCCATAGAAATTCTCTTTTAAATGTAATTTTTTTAAAATCTTATCTCGATAAACTTTGGCAATTATGGATGCGGCTGACACTTGTTTAATTTTTAAATCAGCTTTAACTAATGTTTCTGCTTTTAAGTGTATAAGTTGCTTCGGTAAAAATTTACCATCAATAATTATTTGATCAGATATTTTTGATATTCCTAAAGCAGCCTTCGCCATGGATTCCAAAATAGCCATATGAATATTTTTTTTCTCAATTTCCTTTTTTTTTGCTATCACTATTTTATAAGAAAATTTTAATGATTTATTGGATGTAAAAAAATCATAAATCACTTCTCTTTTTTTTTGGGAAATTTTTTTAGAGTCAATCACCTCAAAAGGCAAAGTTTGAAAAAACTGATCATCAGAACGGAAGGCACAAACAACCGCACTTCCAACTAAAGAACCTCTACCTACTTCGTCAATCCCAACGATATAATCACTCATCAAGTCTTGGGATCAATTCAATAAAATTACAAGGCTTGTGTCTGATATCGAGTTGATAAAATAGGATATCGTTCCAAGCATCTTTGACTGCTGAAACTGAGCCTGGTAGACAAAAAACATATTTTTTATTCACCAAAAATGCAGAAGCTAAAGATTGTATAGTTGAAGTACCAATTTTCTGATAGCTCAGTTGTCTGAATAGTTCTCCAAAACCAGGTATTTCGATTTCTGCAATACTTTTGATACTATGAACCGTATTGTCTCGTCCAGTTAAACCAGTTCCTCCCGTTGTGATTATTACATCAATATTTTTATTAAGTGATTTTTCACTAATAGTCTTGGTTATTCTATCAGGGTCATCGTTGATTATTTCATAATCTTCACAATTATGTTTTTTTTCTTTAATAGCTTTAATTAAATATGCGCCAGATTTATCGGTATCCTTCTTTCTTGTATCTGAGATAGTTATCACAGATATATTTATTTGCTTAAAAGGGATGCTTTCATTAATCATTTTTAATAATTATGGTATTTGACTCAATTAATTCATCTGCATAGTTAAATGAATTATGATTAATTAATTCATAAATCACAAGGTTTGTTAGAACGCGTTCAACAAAAATCCTTGTTTCACGAGATGGTATGGACTCAATTAAGAGAAAACTATCATTATTAAAATTAGTTTTTTTCATCCATTTAGATAAATTACCAGGACCAGCGTTATAAGAAATGAGTGCTTTTAAAAGATCGCCCTCTATGTAACCAATTTCTAAGAGGCTTTCGATATATTTTGTTCCTGTTTCAACATTAATTTTAGGGTCAAATAATATTCTCGGGTTTGACTTAAAATTATGTTCTTTATTCACCATTCTTGCAGTGGAGGGAAGTATTTGCATTAATCCATAAGCGCTTTTACCACTTTTTGCAAAAGCACTAAATTGAGACTCTTGTCTAATCATGCTCAAAGCGATTGTGGGGTCTATATTATTAAAGTTAAAATTTTCTATCCATTTTGGCGTCGGGTACAGGAATTGTATTGGGGCTTTATCCTCGAACAAGTATTTTGCCGTTTTGATCTGCATGGAGCTTAAGTCATTTTTAATAGCAAAACTCAAGATCACTCTCTTAAAACGATCATTAGATCTTCCTTGGAGTCGATTTAATTCTAATTCAGCTACTGGAAGTTCACCAATTTCTACTAAAGCCTGAATTCTTCTCCCAAAATCAGTGTTCAAAAAAGATCCAAGATCTTTTTTCATTTCGATATCATCAAATACATTGTCCTTAATTGGTTTATCTAAAATACGACAAGAAAGAATTGAATAAATATTAAAGCTTGGTTCACAAGCGGTATTTAATGCATCTAATGAAGCTTGAAAGGTAATATTATCATTAGCATCTTTAGTAGAAGACAAGAAAGACCAATAGGCCCCAGCATTACTTAGCCACTTACTGCTTGTAATTTTAGATAAAATCAAAAATTGTCTTGATGCAGTTTGAAAATCTCCTTTACGATAAAAAGCTAAACCTTTGATCCAGAGTCCTTCTGAATAAGGCTCATTAATAAAAGAGGAATCATTAAGAACATTAATTGCTTTATCATCCAAATTTGCCAAATAATACCCATTGGCTATTTTTGATAATAAAAATGATTTTTCTTTGTCATTAAAATATTTTTCATGATGGGAAAGGTATTCTAGAGCCCCAGTTGGCCAGCCTCTACCAACTCTAGATCTTACGGTATTGTAAATGCTTACTTTTTTGGAATAATTCTTGGAAGTAAATATTTTTCTTAAATTGCTAATTTTCTTTGGAGTTTCGCTGTCTTTTAAAAATATTTCATTTAATTCTGGATAAATATTTTTTTTTGGATTTTTAGCACCTGAAGGTTTTCGTTTAACTCCTAATTTATAAATTCTTTTTGCTTCATATTGATCATTATACTTATCAAGCCAATCCCTTAACTCTAAAAAGCTTGATCTGTGTTTAGTTGGATGAAGTAATTTTAAAGCTTGGACATGTCCCATTAATATTTGGTCTTCTAATTGAGCTATACTCTCATCACCTTTTTTAAAATCACCATTTCTATAATCATTAAAAATAGTTTGATAAAGTTGAACATCTTTAGATGAAAGAGCATATGACTGATGAATAAAAAAAGTTAAAAGCAGGGTTAAGATTATTTTCATTTTATCCACCAAGTTTGCTTTTAATTTCCTTAAGATCTTCCCAAGCATCTTTCTTTAGATCAGGATTATTCATTAGAAGTGTTGGTTCGTATAGTACTCTAGTTTTTTTTGGATTTGTATCATTAGGTGTGTTAAAATCAAACCACTTCCCCCTTAAAGACATAGAGGATAAATCGGTAGCAAGTAGCATTTTAATACAATAATTAGACATAATGATTAAATAACGAGGATTTATTAATTCTATAATTCTATAATTGAATAATTGAATCTCATTCAAAAAATTTTCATTATCATAATAATTCTCAAAACCTCTTGGAATATAAGAAGCTAGAGCAATATTATCTCTTGATAAATTAATAGACCCTAGCATCTTATCAAAAAGCTTACCAGGCTCACCATCTAAAATTTTTTTATCATCCTTATTACATTTTCCATAAAAAAACATAATTTTAGAATGACGATCTCCCTCTATAAAAGAAGTTTTAATACTATAATTTGCTGAAAGATTAGACTCAATGTCTTCAACCTTATTGTATGTATCTGGTTTTGATGGGCTAATATTTTTTTTTATGGTTGCTTTATCTTGTGATGTCGAAGTCACTTTCTGAATTGGATCAAAATATTCATTAAATTCTTCTAATTTCATCAATTCCAAAAGAATTTTTTTTTGATACTGTTTATGATCCATGATTAAATTTTTTAGATATTTTGCGAATTTTATATGCTTTTTCTTAATAAATGTACATTTGAATGCGTCACAAATCAGCACTGCTAATAATAATCAACTATTAGGCACACTTTATGCTGACTATAACAATGATTTTTTGTCATGGAAAAAGCTCCCACCATTTGAGGAATATGCTGATCCATCAAGTTTGAATATGAATCAAATTATCGTTGGTGAAAAATTTAACCAATATAACTTAAATGATAATTTTACTTTGTTGCTTATCAATAAGTTAGAAAAAATTAATAATGGAGATTGCTCACTTCTAAAAACTGATGATGCCTACTATATATTCGAAGAGACTTTGGCAAAAAGTATAAATTTTTGGATGAACTACTGTCAAAAGGACGATAGTCAAAATGAAAAAATTTCAATTGATCAAAGATTTAAAAATATATCCATTTTAAATGAATTATATTTAGGTTTTTTAAATGAAGATTTGCAAGTCATTAGTGACAAATATGCAAGGATTGCAAATGATGACCAGCTTATAGGATTGTTCAACTCAAAAGAATTAAATTTACTAAATAAGATATTTACTTCATTTGAATTTGATTTTCCATTAGAAGAATTGACAGTAAATGATACTTCTTTAAATAATTTAACAATTAAGTTAGACCAAGATTTTCAAATTAATAATTTCAAAGATTTGATTTTCTTACAAGCATATCAGACGAGTATTTATTATTACTACTCAAGACAGTACAAACAATCTTTAGCCTTAATGGCTTTCTTGTCTAATAATGATCTTAAAAATAAATCTTACTATGAATATCAGTTAGTTTCTTTTTTAGCAGAGCTAAATCCTAATAATGAAAGTTTAAAAGCAATAGAAGATTTTAGTTTTACAAATACTAAATTTACTTTTTTTAAGAATTATCTATACCTTAAAACTGCTACCGAATTTGATTTAGAAATTAATCAATTAAAAAATTTCTTTAAACAAATTAACATGTCTGGCGATTGGCAAACTATTGAGCTTGCCTTGGTTGTTGCAATTGAAATGTACAGTCAAAATCTGAATAAGGAAGCTTTGGAGTTTATTGAAAACTGTTGCTATGACACAATAAATTCTTCAGAAGATCCTCTTCAACTTTTTAAATATGGCATACTGTTGGAAAGAAATGGAAAAATTAAATCCTCAGAAAAAATTATTCAAAAAAGCTTAGATATTTCAAATAACTCTTACCCCTATATTCTTAATTATTTGGCCTATCTTTGGGTCGACAATAATAGAAACCTAGAAAAGGCTGAAAAAATGTTAACTAAAGCTGTAGAAGACTCTAATTACCAAGATGGTGCTATTATTGATAGCCTCGGTTGGTTATATTTTAAAAAAGGTGATTTGAAGCTTGCTGAGAAATGGATTTCTGATGCATATCGATTGGAACCATCAGAGCCAGAAATTATTGATCATTTATCACAAATATATCTTAAGCTAGGTCGCTATAAAGAGGCAAAGTTCTTAGACAATAAAATTTTACTATTTCATCAAGATTATTTCAAAATAGATGAAATCAAAGAAAGAAATGAAAATCCATAAATTAATTTCTCCTGCAAAAATTAATTTAAATTTAAAAGTTATTAAATTTGATAAAAATTTACAAAAACATAAGCTTTCATCTCAGATAGCTATTATCAAATTACATGATGTAATAGAAATAAAACCATCAAATGATTTATCAGTAATTTATAGAGATACTAATAAAAAGAAAATATTTGTAAAAAATGACATAATAAAAAAAACAATCAATTACTTTGATAAAAAATATAAAAAAAAATCAAAATTTAATATTCTTGTAGATAAGAAAATACCAATAGGATATGGCATAGGTGGCGGATCATCAAATGCTGCTTCTATTTTAAAATATCTTTATAAATTCTATAAAATAAATCCCAAAAATTTTTTTGATGATGCTCCTGAACTAGGATCGGATGTACTATTATTTTTTAATCAAACTCCAAAAATTATTGATGGAATAAAAAGCTATAGGATACTTAATAAAAATACAGCTAGATGGAAAAAAATTTATTTAATTTTTCCAAGAACAAAAAATTTAACAGCTTCAATATTCTCGCATTTTCGAAAAAATTTTATAAGCGAAAAAACAACAAAAAATCCTTTTAGAAATGATCTATTGAAATCTTCTCTTGCGGTAAACCCCGAGTTTTTTGATATTTACTCACTAATGTTATCTGAAAAGAAAAAATTTTCCTTTTTTGGTATGAGTGGCAGTGGTTCTAGTATTTTCTTCAATTTTGATAAAATCAGCTCAGAAAGATCAGTTATTCAATTAATTAAGCAAAAATTTCCATTGGTTAGAATTGAAAAATCTTATTATTTCGGATAAGTTCATAAATTCTTGATGGGGCGTAGCCAAGCGGTAAGGCACCGGTTTTTGGTATCGGCATGCGTAGGTTCGAATCCTACCGCCCCAGCCACTTAAAAATAATGTTCCTATGAGTAATCAACTTCTTCTATCCCTAAAGGAAGTAATTATTAGTTATCATAAAAAAGAAATTTTCAAGGATTTAGACCTTATTATTCATCGAAAAGATTTTATAGCTTTGGTTGGTAAAAATGGCGCTGGTAAATCTACTTTAATGAATGTTCTTACTGAAAACCATGAAATAGATAATGGCGAAATTTGGAAAATAGATAATTTAAAAATTAGTTACTTTAATCAAAAATTTTTTTTTAAAGATGAAAGTCAATCTATAGAAAAAGAGATCTACTCAATACTTCTTGATAAAAATGAGGATTTTCAAATTGATATTTTTTGTAATTATCTTGGCTTAGATAAAAATTCTATTATTCAAAATTTATCAGGCGGGCAAAAAAGAAGAGTAGGTTTAATTAAAACTCTAATAAATAAATCTGACATTTTATTGCTTGATGAACCAACTAATCATTTAGACTTAGATACCATTATTTGGTTAGAAAATTATTTAAAACGATTAGATTGTGCTATTTTGTGTGTTAGCCACGATCGACAATTTTTAAAAAATTTCACAAATAAGATTTTTTGGATAGACAGATCAAAAATTAAAATTAATCATAAAGGATATGCCGACTTCGATAACTGGTCTAATGCATTATTGGCTCAAGAAGAAAGAGAATTGCAAAATAGAAAGCAATTTGTCAACATTGAGGTTAATTGGGCAAATAAAGGTGTTAAAGCTAGAGTAAAAAGAAATACAAGACGACTTGAGCAAGCAAGAGATCTTCAGCAAAATTTAGAGCAAGATATTAGTGCATTTAAAAAAGCTACTAAAAAAATTGAAGTTAAATTTGTAAAAGACGAAACAAAGAACTTTAGACATGTTGCTGAATTTCACAATTCCTCTTTCTATTATAATTCAGAACAAACTTTGCTTAAAAATTTTAATCTTAAAATTAATAAAAAAGATCGTATTGGTTTACTTGGCCCTAATGGATCAGGAAAATCTACATTTTTAAAAATTCTTTTAGGAGAAGTGGCCTTAAAGGAAGGATCTCTTAAAATTAGACAAGAGTTAGAATTTTCATATTTTGATCAATTAAGAAATGACCTAAAAGATACTAAGCCTATAAAAAAAATATTAGTACCTTCAGGAGGGGATTATCTCAAAGCTAATCAAAAAGAACGCCATGTTTGTAGTTATCTTAAAGATTTTCACTTTGATCCCTCTAAAGCAAATGATCCTGTAGGGAGTCTTTCAGGTGGAATGAAAAATAGATTATTACTTTCTAAAGTTCTGGCTAATCCAAAAAGTGGCTTAATTCTTGATGAACCAACTAATGACCTCGATGCTGATACGCTTGATTTGGTAGAATCCATACTCTCGGAATATAATGGTACCCTCATAGTCGTTTCACATAATAGAGATTTCTTAGATAAGCTCGTTAATAAGATTCTTTACTTCAAAGGCAACGGAGAAGTAATAGTATTTAATGGTGGATACCACGACTTTCTTGCGCACAAAGAAGAATTGATCGGCGTTTCAAAAGAGCTAGCGAATAATGATAAAGCTAGTGAGCCCTCAAAAAAATCAAATGACTCCAATAAAAAAAAACTCACATTTAAAATTAAATTTGAATTGGAAAATCTCCCTAAGGAAATAGATAAAATTAAAGAGGATTTAACTGAGTTAGAAAAAATATTATCTAACCCTGATTTATTTGATGAGGATCAAAACAAATTTATAGAAACTTCTGAGAAAATTGGCAATCTTCAACTGTTGTTAGAAAAAAAAGAGGATAGATGGCTTGAATTACTAGAAATGGAAAATCAATGAATTACAAAAAACAAGTCGACGATTTTATCAAATATTCAAAATTGAAAGATTTAGTAAAAATTTTAAAGTTATCCAATAACAAAATTTATTTTGTTGGCGGTGCTACTAGGTCAATATTGTCTGAAGAATACAATAATACTGATATTGATATAGTCGTACCTAATATAGAAGATGATGTAATTGAAGAATTTAACAGTCAATACAAAGTTAAATTCTTTCCCAGTTATCGAAGTTTAGCTATTTCGATCGGTAATTTTGAATACCAAATTAATTCTTTTCGTAAGGACATTAAGTCAACAGGAAGACACTCTAAAGTGGCCCCAGCTTTAACTTTAAAAGAAGACTCAGAAAGAAGAGATTTTACATTCAATAGTGTCTATATCAATTTTGAGGGAAATGTATTTGATTTTTATTCTGGGGTAGATGATTTTAAAGAAAAACACTTACGTTTTATCTTTAATCCTATTGATCAAATCCAGCAAGATTATTTAAGGGCAATAAGGTATATTCGATTTTTATCTCTTTTCAAAAAGACTAAAACTAGGAGTGAAGATATAGATGCTATTCTTTTATTATCAAAAAATATTTTTGATTTTGTAAAAGAAAAAAAAATATCTCAAGAACTTGGTAAAATCAAAGACATGCCTTATCCAATAAATTCAATTAGCTTCTTAGAAAAGCATCAAGAATTAAGAGATTTTCTTCAATTAATTTAAATAGAATTAATTATTGTTGAAGTAACAATAGCAACAGATGTTGCTAGATTTAGAGATCTTGTTTTTGAGCTCATGGGAATAGTTATTTTTTCACTTATTTGATTATGCACGAAATCAGGAACTCCAGCTGTTTCTTTACCAAATAAAATTATATCTTTTTCCTTAAATCGATAGTCATAAAGACTATTTTGAGTTTTAGTGGTTGCTAGGATTAAACGATAATTTGAAGATGAACAAAAATTCTTAAAATCTTCCCATGAGTCATGGAGCTGAAGAGTACAATGATCAATATAATCCATAACCGCCCCCTTGAATCTTTTATCAGTCATTGAAAAAGAGAGTGGTTTTATAATATGGAGAGGAAATTCTAAACAAGCAGCAGTTCTGATAATCACGCCTAAATTTTGAGGCATATCGGGTTGATATAGACAAACTGAGAATTTATGCGTCATGATGACTACTACTTATGCTACATCTTACCAATAAAATCTAGGAACATTTATTATAAATATGTCAGATCATAAAACACCTAGAAGAGATTTTATTAAACTAGCTACCATGACTCTTGGAGGGGTAGGGGCCGCAAGTTTGGCTATTCCTTTCATCACTAGTATGAATCCTGGTAAAGATACTCTTGCTCTTGCTTCAACTGAAATTGATCTATCTCCACTAAAAGAGGGTCAAAGCTTGACAGTTATTTGGAGAGGTAAACCAGTTTTTATTAAACACAGAACTCCACAGGAAATTACTGAAGCAAAGAACACTGATTTGAATGACTTAATCGATATTGAAGATGATGCCGATCGTGTACAAAACGATAAGTGGCTAGTTGTTTTAGGTGTATGTACTCATTTAGGATGTGTCCCTCTAGGTCAAAAAACTTCAGACGTTAAAGGCGAATATGGTGGATGGTTTTGTCCTTGTCATGGTTCTCACTATGATACTTCAGGAAGAATAAGAAAAGGTCCTGCACCTAAAAATCTTCCAGTGCCTCCTTATGTATTCCTTAATGAAAGTAGAATAAAGATTGGATAAAAAATTATGAGTTCAAACGACCCTCAAGGATATAAAAAAACACTTAATTCACCTTACACAGGTTTTAAAGGATGGATTGACTCAAGATTACCTTTAGTCAGAATGATGGAGGCAGAATATTTAAAGTTTCCAGTTCCTAAATCATTAAATTACTTCTGGTCTTTTGGTGGGATAGCAATGTTCTGTCTAATCGGATTAATCCTAACAGGAATATTTTTAGGCTTTCATTACAAGCCCTCAGCTGATGAGGCTTTTGACTCCGTTGAGAGAATCATGAGAGACGTTAACTTCGGTTGGTTAATCAGATATTTGCATGCCAATTTAGTTTCCTTCTTTTTTATCGCTACGTTTATTCATATATTTAGAGCGCTTTACTTTGGTTCGTATAAGGCACCTAGAGAATTAGTTTTTCTATTTGGTCTTACGATGTTTGTTTTAATGATGGGCACTGCATTCTTAGGTTACACACTTCCTTGGGGACAAATGTCATACTGGGGAGCTACCGTTATTACTAATTTATTCTCGGCAATTCCTTTTGTGGGAGATGCTATTTTGAAATTATTGTTAGGTGATTTTAATGTTGGAGACTCAACTATTAATAGATTTTATGTATTACATTGGTTGCTTGCTTTCGCGATAGTTGGTTTAGTAGTTTTTCATGTAATTACTTTACATATGACAGGTTCTAACAATCCTACAGGGTCAGAACCTCAAAGTTGGGATGAGACAGTAAGTTTTCACCCATATGTCACCATCAAAGATTTAAATGCAACAATCTTCTTTTTTATCATTCTCGCATTTGTATTATTTTATTATCCAAATATTTTAGGACACTCTGATAATTACATTAGAGCTAATCCTATGGTAACGCCTGCCCATATTGTTCCTGAATGGTATTTTTTACCTTTCTACGCAATTCTAAGAGCTATCCCTGACAAATTAGGTGGTGTTTTAGCTATGTTTGGTTCAATTGCTGCATTAGGACTATTGCCTTGGCTGGATACATCTAAAGTCAGATCTTGTTTATTTAGACCAGTTTGGAGAATATGCGTTTTATTATTCGCTATAAACTTCTTGGTACTAATGTATATGGGAGGCAAGCCTGCTGAGGGTATATACGTTTTGATTTCTAGAATTGGAACGGCATATTGGTTTTTATTTATTTTTGTTTTGGCTCCTTTGGTTGGTTTTCTAGAAACACCCAGACAGCCTTTAAGCATTACAAACTACCTTCAGAGTAAAAAAGCTTAGCAATGAGAAGTCTATTTATATTAGTTCTATCTTTGCTTAGTTTGAACACATTTGCAGCAGGATCAAAAATAGACATCCCAAAATATGATTGGTCATGGAAGGGCTTCTTTGGAACTTATGATAGAGCATCTGCCCAGAGAGGTTTAAAAGTTTATAGAGAAGTGTGCGCTGGTTGCCATTCAATGGATTTGATCGCTTACCGAAATCTTGAAGATTTGGGTTTCAGTGAAGCGCATATAAAAGCCATAGCTGCAGAGTATTTAATTCCTGATGGTCCTAATGATGAAGGAGAGATGTATGAAAGAGAGGCAATCCCATCTGATAGATTTGCCAACCCTTATCCAAACGTCCAAGCTGCCAGGGCTGCAAATAACGGTGCATATCCTCCTGATCTTTCTCTTATTGTTAAAGCAAGACCTAAGGGTGCTGATTATTTAAAGGCATTATTGCTCGGGTATGTTGAGGCGCCAGCAGGTAAAGAGGTTCCTGAGGGTCAATATTACAATAAATTTATGGCTGGAAACTTGATTGCTATGCCTTCACCCCTTTCAGAAGGAATAGTAGATTACGATGATGGAACAGAAGCTAGTATGGATCAGATGGCTACTGATGTGACTACTTTTCTAGCTTGGGCCGCAGAACCCAGCTTAGAGGATAGAAAAAGAATAGGCTTGAAGGTTATTTTATTTTTAATTGTTCTTTTAGTATTAGCATACATATCAAAGCAACAAATCTGGCGCGATATCAAATAAATTTATCTAAACGTTAAAAAGAAAATGCATGACATCTCCGTCCTGCACAACATATTCTTTTCCCTCAAGGCGCAGCTTACCTTTTTCTTTTGATCCTGCCTCTCCCTTAAATTCAATATAATCATCATAAGAAATAGTTTCCGCTCTAATGAAACCTTTTTCCATATCACTATGAATAGTTCCAGCAGCAGTCGGTGCCAAACTTCCTTTGACAATTGTCCAAGCTCTTAATTCTTTCTCACCAGCTGTAAAAAAATTGATGTAATTTAAAATTTCATATCCTTTTCTAATTACCCTTTTAAGGCCAGTTTCAACAAGGCCAAGGCTTTCTAAAAATTCTTTCTTTTCATTTTCATCAGAAATTTGTGAAATTTCTGATTCTATTTTTGCACTTACTAATAAAACTTCTGAATTATTTTTTTCAGCATACTCATCAATTTTTTTTGTGAATTCATTTCCATCAACTGCTGAGTCTTCATCCACATTACAAACATATACTACTGGTTTAATAGAGATTAACTGAAAAGTATTTAGATATTCAATTTCATCTTTTTCAATGTTGCCTAATAATTGTTTCTCATTAGAGATAAGATCTATTGCTTTTTCTAAAATGATCACTTTTTTCTTTTCATCATCGGTCTTCTGAATTTTTCTTTGTTTTTGAAAGTTTTTTTCTAATATATCTAAGTCAGATAATGCTAATTCTGCGTTTATGATTTTTATATCTTCAAGAGGGTCTATTCTATTTTCAACATGTTGGATGTCAGAGTCTTCAAAACATCGAACAATATGAAACAAAGCATTTACAGATCTTATATGAGATAAAAAAGCATTCCCTAAACCTTCACCTTTAGAAGCACCTTTTACAAGTCCAGCTATATCGACAATTTCAAAAGCTGCAGGAATTATTTTTTGAGGGTTACAAATAGCAGATAAATTCTTAAGTCTATCATCAGGAACTCGCACTAATGAACTATTTGGATCAATTGTAGCAAATGGATAATTTGCTGCTAGAGCTTGCTCATTTTCACATAAAGCATTAAAAAGAGTTGATTTCCCTACATTAGGAAGACCTATAATTCCACATTTCATAGTTTAAATACCCAAATTCGATAGATGTTTTGAAACAAATATTTGAGAGAGGTTAAGATGTATGATTTCAAATAGTGCATATAAATCTTTTTTTTCATTTTCTTTAAAATTTCCGAGCACATGCTTGGTTACCATGTCTTTATGTCCAGGGTGCCCAATTCCAATTCTTAATTTCCAGTAATTCTCTCCAATTTTTCCAGAAATACTTCTTAAACCATTATGTCCAGCATTACCACCCGCAAACTTAATTTTTACCTCTCCAAGACCTAAATCAAGCTCATCGTATAAAACAAAAAGCTCATCACTTTTTTTTAATTTTGTTGTTTTTAGACTTAAAACTCCAAGACCAGACTCATTCATATAAGTTTCTGACAAAGCAATTTGACACTGAACTCCATCTAATAAAAATGAGTTAGATAATTTATAATGTTTAAATTTCTTAATACTTAAGCCCATTTTCTCAATGAGAAACTCACCAAGTAATAAACCAGCATTATGTCTGTTATATTTGTGTTTTAAAGTGGGATTACCTAAACAGAATAAAGTAAGCATACAGACAGATTATATTATTCTGCTGCTTTTTCTTCTTTCTTTTCTTCTGTTGCTTCTGTCTCTTCAGAAGCTTCTTCAGTAGCTTGAGGTTCTTTTTCTACTTTTGGAGCTTGGATAGTTGCTAGCATGAAGTCTCTTCCTAAAATTGTTGGCTTCATACCTTCACCCAATGTAACAGAGCTTAATCTGATATCATCTCCAACTTCTTTTCCTTCTAAAGAAATAACAAATTTTTCAGGAATATTATTAGCGAGACAGCTTAGTTCAATTTCTCTTCGAACAACGTTCAGGACACCACCTTGTTTTAATCCAGGTGAAGTTTCCTGATCAACAAACTCTACAGGAACAGAGATAACGATTCTTGTTTTATCATCTACTCTTTGAAAATCTACGTGGATGGGATGATTTTTAACTTTATGTCTTTGAATGTTCTTAACAACCACAGGTTCTTTCTTTTCACCTAAATCAACTTCAAAAATTTTTGAGTAAAATCCACCTTCTTCGAAACGTTTTTTTAATTGAATTCTGTCGACAGCAACCATAAGAGGATCCGCGCTTCCTCCATAAATGATTGATGGGATTAAACCATCGTTTAAATAAGGATTCGTGTTGCCTTTTTTTCGTTCTTTTGCAGGTATATTTCCACTAATTTTCATAGGCTGAGTTTATACAATAAATT
>ERZ802830.308-NODE-308-length-48497-cov-9.06979_pt1 | contig 48497 bp, 49 predicted proteins | sample MGYA00345654_ERZ802830 | MGnify/ENA primary metagenome ERZ802830 (study PRJEB30503, sample SAMEA104212375) | marine metagenome | biome: Westerlies Biome; feature: [SRF] surface water layer (ENVO:00010504) within the epipelagic zone...; material: water...
CTGGATTCATTCCTGCACCTAAACCCTTTGAGGTCTCAACTCCAAGCTGGATCTTTTCTTCAGCAGGTGAGGATGATAAATCTTGGGTATCGGTATTAGCACATATAAATTTTACGCCTTGAATGCCTTGCTTAATCATGTGATTGACAGCATTTCCGCCTCCACCACCAATACCAATAACCTTGATATTAGCTCTTTGGCTATCTGTATCCATTAATTCAAATGCAAATTCACTCATATCCAGTCTATTTAAATTGATATATCCTTAAGTTGATCAGTTAATGTAAAGTCACTTTTGCTGAGCCATGAATCTCTTGATTCATTCCATGAATGATAGTTCCATATTTCAAAACGCTGTCCTTGGCCAATAAACATGGCTGATTTTTTAATGCCAGAAAATTCTCTAAGCTCTATTGGGACCAAAATTCTATTGTTGCTATCCAGAACTAATTCACTTGCATGTCCAATCATTAGGCGTTGGAGCATCCTGCTGGATTTATCCAGTGAGGGCAATTCCATGATTGTTTTCTCAATTTTGAGCCAGATCTTTTTTGGATACAGGAGCAGGCATTGATCAATATCAATTGTACATATGAGCTTACTTGAGCCATATTTTGCAAGCTCTGAACGATACTTAGTGGGGATGGATATCCTTCCCTTAGTATCTAAACTAATTTTATTTAATCCTCTAAACATGATGCTTATCAGTACGATCAAGCGTTTTATCCCACTTTTTACCACAATGAGATTACTATAGTTTATATACAAGTGATGTCAATAGATAAAAGGTTTAATTGAAAGGTTTTGGAGTTGGCCTATAAGCCGGGTTCTGTCGTTGAACAATCATTCATCTGGGATGTTCGTCACCAAACACCTCAAGCGACCTACCCAAGAGCGATTACGGGGTATCATTACTCTTCTATTTGGTCTTGCTCCCGATGGGGTTTGCAATGCCCTGATTGTTACCAATCAAGCGGTGCGCTCTTACCGCACCTTTTCACCCTTACTCTAAATCATTAAAGCGGTACATTTTCTGCTGCACTTTCCATAGGCTCGCGCCTTCCAGGTGTTACCTGGCATCGTTCCCGTTGGAGCCCGGACTTTCCTCTGAAATACAGCGATTGTCTGGCCAACTCCAAGCTGGATTATTAATCATGGTGCATAAAAAAACAAGGTTATTGGTTCTTAATCTCAAGTGCCCGATCATAAATCTTGGACTTACGAACACTAGTCACCTTGGCAGCTATCTCTACAGCCTTCTTAAGCGAAAGATCACACATGAGAAGTCTCAAAATTTCATCTATGTCTTCTGTAAAACCTTCACTCTCTGAATAGCCCTGGATAACGATGGTGAATTCACCTTTTATTTTTTCTTTATTCTCTGCGAGAAAGTGTGAAATATCTGATAATGTTTTGCCAATAAAAGACTCGTGCATCTTCGTTATTTCCTTGCAAAGGACAGCATGTCTAGTGCCGCCAAAAACATTAGTCATGTCCTCTACAGAAGATTGGATACGATGAACAGATTCATAAAAAATAAGTGTTTCTTTATTATGATTGAGCTCATTTAGCTCAGTGATTCTTTTAGAACTGCTTCTTGGTAAAAAACCATGAAAAGAGAATCGATCGGAGGGTAAGCCTGATGCCGTGATTGCTGCTATAAGAGCAGAGCAACCTGGGACCGGCTCTACTTTGATATTATTATCTCTTGCATGCCTAATGAATTTATAGCCTGGATCGCTGATCAATGGAGTACCGGCATCTGAAACAAGGGCGATATTCTTTCCATTTCTCAATTCCGAAATAATCTTTGGAGTCTTCTTATCCTCATTGATTTCATTAAAAGATTCCAAGGATGACTTAGTTACTACTGAGTGATGTTTCAAAAGTTTAGATGTGACCCTTGTATCTTCAGTCAAAATGATATCAACATTCTTGAGCGTATCGATCGCTCGAAGCGTGATGTCGTTGATATTGCCTATAGGTGTGGAAACAAGATAAAGAGTGCCCGTCATATGATCTTCATTCAAAAAAGACTATAGATGCATCTCTTCTTCATCCTCACTCAAGCTGTTTTGAAATGTTTCACGTGAAAAAACAAGTTCCATATAATTTTTAATGGCCTTATGCTCAGATCCAAGAGAGATTCCAAAGTAACCTAATCTCCATAATATTGGGGCCAAAACACAATCTATAACTGTCAATTCATCATTAAGAAAATAGTTGTTCGCTGAAAATAAATCCAATGATGAATTCAACATTGATTTCAGTTTCTTCCTGAGGCTGTTTTCGTTCTTTGTGCCAAGTGCACCATCCAATTCAATTGCAGTAGAAACAATGTCGGATTCTAGTGAAACCAATGCGAGCCTTATTTTTGCTCTATCAACAGGGCTCACAGGCATCAGTGGCGGATGAGGATATCGCTCATCAAGATACTCAATAATTACACCAGAGTCATAAATAACTAACTCTCTATCAGTAAGAGTTGGAATTGAGGCATAAGGATTGAGCGCAATTAAATCTTCAGGAATCTTTTTGCCGTCAACATTTTGAATATCTGTTGTAATTCCTTTTTCTCTAAGCACAAACCTTACTTGATGAGACCTAATGCAAGTATTCCCTGAGAACAAACCCATCATTGATCTTCTATTAGATACGTTGGTCACTTAACCTCCCTCCATATATCTTTATAAAGAGCATAACTTAATATTAAGAAAATAAGCAAAAAGCCTATCACCCAAACACCCATTGATTTTCGCTTTTCTATAATTGGTTCACCGGCATAAACCAGAAAGCCCACAGTATCATTAAGAAACTGACTGTATTCTTGATCTGAAAATCTCTCTTCAATATCCCATAAAACATGTGGCATGCTTGAAGCTTCTTGAACATGGTTATTTACTCCAGTGGGAGAACCGTTATCTTCATAAAACGAATTTAGAAAGCCATAAACATATTCGGGACTTTTTCTCCTCGTAACAAGTGTAAGATCTGGAGGAGCTTTTCCGAACCAACGATTACCATCTTCACTTAGCATGTTATTCATTACGAGATCTTGTGGTGAACTCTCAGTAAAAATAAGATTTTGCATCAACTGATCTTCGGTGATGCCTAAATCCTCAGCAATTTGGTTATATCTCATATACTGAAGAGTATGGCACCCGGAGCAATTATTGAAAAAATTCTTTGCTCCTCTTTGAAGCGATCTTACGTCAGAAGTTTTAACATTCATTCCTTCTAAATATTCATCAAGGTCCATGGAACCAGCAGAAAATGTCGGCCCTGAAAAAAATATGAACGAAAGATAGATTATAAGCATCTTTCTCATGATTCTTTGTTCTTATAAACCACTCTTTCAGGAACAGTTTTTGTTTTTTCGAGCTTGGTGTAAAAAGGCATAAGCAAGAAAAATGCAAAATAAGTAATGGTAAAAAATCTTGCTAGAGCAACATAAATTCCAGTTGCTGGTTGAAGACCTAGGTATCCAAGAGCGATAAACGATATGGCGAATAGAGTAAGAGCAAACTTATACTGCCAACCTCTGTAACGGATCGATTTGACCTCACACTTATCTAACCATGGCAAGAATACAAATAGAAGAACTGCCAATACAAGAAAGAGTGCTCCCAATGCAGCATCTGGTACAGCTCTTAAGATTGCATAGTAGGGTGTAAAATACCAAGAAGGCACAATATGCTCTGGTGTTTTAAGAGGATCAGCAGGTTCAAAGTTGTCTACTTCAAGAAAATATCCGCCCATTTCTGGAGCGAAGAAAACTGCTGCAAAATAAATAATTAGAAAGACCGTAATGCCAACTAAATCTTTGCTTGTGTGAAAAGGGTGAAAAGCGACGCCATCAACAGGCTTGCCTGCTTCATCTAAATGCTTCTTGATTTCAACCCCATCAGGATTATTTGATCCAACATGATGCAATGCAAGTATGTGGGCTGCCACTAAACCAAGAATAGCAAGGGGCAAAAATATTACATGAAATGCAAAGAAACGATTCAGTGTAATATCAGAAATAAAATAGTCGCCTCTGATCCATTCCGTTAAAGACTCACCAATAAAAGGTATGTATCCAAAGAGATTCACGATCACTTGTCCTGCCCAGTAAGACATATTACCCCACGGCAACAAATAGCCGAAGAATGCCTCTGCCATTAGGCAAAAGTAGAGCAACATTCCAAGAACCCATATCAGTTCTCTTGGCTTTTTATATGATCCATAGAGCATAGCTCTGAACATGTGGAGATAAATAACAATAAAGAAGAATGAGGCACCTGTTGAATGCATGTATCGAATCAGCCAACCATTTTCTACAGATCGCATGATGTATTCCACAGAGTTGAATGCATCCTCAGCCGATGGTTTGTAATTCATAGTGAGAAAGAAGCCTGTGAGGAACATGATCACAAGTACAACCATGGATAAAACTCCAAACAGGTACCATATATTGAAGTTCTTAGAGGCATAATATTCTGTTGCATGGTCCTTAATGAGAGCAGACAAAGGAAATCTTTCATCTATCCATCTCAAGAGAGGGTTTTTAAATATGGTTTCTGTATTTTTTGCCATTTGATTAACTATTCTCGCCTACTATTAAAGTGGCTTCATCAGCAAATTGATGAGCAGGAACCCTAAGATTTGAAGGAGCCGGAACGCCAGCATATACCCTTCCTGATAAATCAAACTTGGATCCATGACATGGGCAATAGAAACCGCCCTTCCAGTCTGGCCCCATATCTGCAGGAGCAATAGCAAATTTCTCAATTGGAGCGCATCCAAGATGAGTGCAGACGCCTTCGACGACAAAATATTCAGGATTCTTAGAACGAAATTTATTCTTAGCAAAATCCGGCTGAATCGATAAGTCAGATTCTGGATCCCTTAAATTTGAGTTTTCGTTATCCAATTCATTGATCATTTTCTCAGTTCTACGCAAAACCCATATAGGCTTACCTCTGTAGATTACTTTGATGATCGAACCGGGTTCTAGTTTTGATAGGTTTACTTTTATTGAAGCGCCGAGTGCTTTTGCTTTTTTACTGGGCTGGAAAGTCGAGACAAATGCACCTACAGCAAAAATTCCTCCAACTGCGCTGGTAACACTTGTAGCGATAGATAAAAACTTTCTTCTGTTGATATTTTTTTCCATATGGAATCTGTTCACCTAAAAAGCAAGTGCGATTATACACGAATAAATAAAAATCATTAGTCAATTCTTTGAACTTTTGCACCAATATTTAGAAGCTTTTCTTCAATATTCTCATAACCCCGATCTAAATGATAAATTCGATCAATAATGGTTTCTCCGCTAGCAGAAAGAGCAGCGAGAATCAAAGCTGCAGAGGCTCTTAAATCTGTAGCCATCACTGGAGCAGGATTTAATTTTGAGACACCTCTCACTTCAGCTTTATTTCCAGCTATTGAAATATTAGCACCCATTCTCTTAAGTTCTAGTGCATGCATAAATCGATTCTCAAAAATCGTTTCGCTGATCTTAGAGTGGCCCTCAGCAATGGCATTTAATGCCATCAATTGCGCTTGTATATCAGTTGGAATTCCTGGATATGGTTGTGTCTCAAAATTCATTGGTTTTATCTTATCCGGACTGCTTACAAGCAAGGCATCTTTAAACATCTCAAACCTTGCTCCACACTGTCTGATTAATTCGATTGGTTGTTTTATATGTGAAGGGTCGATATTTTCAATAGTAATTTCACCTTTAGTGATAATTCCTGCAATAATCATAGTAACTGCCTCAATTCGATCCGGAATGATATCGATTTCAGCTTCATAAAGATTGTCTACACCTTCTACAGTAATAGTTTCTGATCCTAGACCCTTGATCTTTGCCCCCATAAGGTTTAATAGTCCACCCAGATTATTAATTTCAGGTTCGCAGGCTGCGTTAAGGATCTTGGTTTCACCCTCTGCCAAGGTCGCAGCCATCAAAATATTTGCGGTACCTGTCACACTTTTTATTGGAAAATGATATTCCGAACCTTTTAATTGTTCGGCGGAAGCCAAGATATATCCATCTTTTATCTCTATATTTGCTCCAAGCTTTTTCAATCCTTCTATATGCAAATCAACCGGTCTCGCACCGATTGCACAACCGCCTGGCAATGAGACTTTTGCCTTGCCATGCTTTGCAAGCAATGGACCAAGAACCATGATTGAAGCCCGCATAGTTTTTACCAGATCATATGATGCGTATTTTGATTTGATTTGTCCGCCATTCAATTGCAATGAGCCATCAAGCGTTTTACTAGTACTGATTCCCATAGAATCGAGTAATGCCCTCATGGTTCTTACATCAGCAAGATCAGGAACATTATTAAGAGTGATATTATGATTTGATAGGATGCATGCTGTCATCATGGGAAGTGCTGCATTCTTGGCGCCTGAAATTTTTACGCTCCCTTTTAGAGGGTATCCACCATTAATTACTAACTTTTTCAATGGTCTATTTGGACTATGACTTTGGTGTCCTTGCGTCAATACTGAGCGCATGAATTTCTTGACGCATATTGTCTCCAAGAGATTCATAAATCATCTTATGGCGATCAATTAATGAAAGATTCTCAAATGATGATGAGATTATGGTCGCACTAAAATGGACGTTGTCGTCACTAGTAACGGATACATCAGCATCGGGTATTGCTGACTGTATTAATTGAGTTATCTGTTCAGGATTCATTTTATTTATTATATTCTTAATTCGTTGAGATTATATATAGAGAAAGCCATTATACTTTTTGTTTTACCCATTCATGACAAATTTTGATTACATATCAGTTGCAAAGAAGGTATTGGAGATTGAATCCAAAGCTCTTGCCAAACAAATCGATCTCATCGATGCTTCATTTGTCGAAGCCTGTGAATTGTGCCTTAAATGTTCTGGCAAATTAATCGTGATGGGTCTAGGAAAGTCAGGTCACATAGCAGATAAGATAGCGGCAACACTATCGAGCACAGGAACACCCTCCTACTTCATACATCCGAGCGAAGCAATCCATGGCGATCTCGGAATGATAGATGAAAAAGACATCGCACTAATATTTTCTTATTCCGGAGAAACAGAAGAAATAGTTTCTTTGATTCCATATCTCAAGAAAAAAGAGATAAAGATTATCTCTTTCACTGGCAATCCTGACTCAAAATTATCTCATGAGTCTGATATCCATATTAATGTTCCAGTTGAAGAAGAGGCCTGCCCAATGAACCTAGCTCCCACTGCCAGCACCACTAATGCATTAGCAGTAGGAGATGCTTTTGCTGTGGCATTGCTTGAGCGGAAAGGTTTTACTAAGGAAGATTTTGCAAAATCTCATCCAGGAGGTTCGCTCGGTAAACAACTGCTTCTCACTATAAACGACATTATGCATACTGGAGAGGAAATACCGGTTGTCTATTCGGATGATACTCTTGCAAAAGGTCTTATTGAAATGTCACAAAAAGCATTGGGAATGACTGCTGTAGTGGATCGTGATAATAAACTGGCTGGCATCTTTACTGACGGTGATCTGAGGAGAACACTTGAATCAAGCATAGATATCCAGAGCACTAAAATGACTGATGTGATGACCATTAATCCATTTGTTGTTTCTGCAGATACCCTTGCCTACAATGCTGTGAACATTATTCAAGAGCAAAAAATCACTTCAATTGTCGTCGTTAAAGAAAATAAAGTCATCGGAGCACTGAATATTCATGATCTATTCAGGGCTGGCTTAATGTAGAAAGAAGTTTGTGTTTGGATTTTTCTTTAAATTGATCCTTCTTCTTTTCTTAGCGACTGGAAGTTACCTTGCATACCTTTCTACCAATCAAATTGAAATTGAGACATCCCTTGAATCAAGTGAGAGGATCTATAGCCTTAAAAATGCAGAATTCTTTGGGTCGGATACACAAGGGGAACTGACCTATAAGATTTTTTCTAAGAAAGCTAAAACAGAAAGCGGTGATGATCAAATCATTTTGGAGCATGTAAACCTTGAATATTATTCTGATGAATTAAACGATTGGAAGATATCATCAGAAAAAGGAGCGATGTATGATGATGCCAATCTTCTCGTTTTAACTGGCAATGTCTTAATTGAAAATCAATCAACTATAAGACCATCATTGATAGAAACAGAATATATAGAAATAAATCCAAGTAAGATGACTATAGCTACAAATAAAAAGGTAAAAATTACTCTAAATAACAATACAATCGAGGCTATTGGTTTTAATGCAATGCTCGAGGAGAATCAAATCAAATTTAGAACAAATAATGCTCTCAATTCAATGGAATAGTGCATCATGAGCATATTGATAGCAGAATCACTCGAAAAAAAATATCGCTCCAGAAAAGTGGTTAATAATCTGAGTTTCAATATCAAGAGTGGTGAGATTATTGGATTATTGGGGCCGAATGGAGCAGGAAAAACGACGGCTTTCTATATGACTGTTGGATTAGTCTCATGCAGCAATGGAAAAATTACTTTGGATGATTTAGACATCACCCATTATCCGATACACAAAAGAGCAAAGATTGGGATAGGCTATTTACCTCAAGAAGCCTCGGTTTTCAGAAAACTCACGGTTCAGGAGAATATACTTGCTGTGCTTGAAATGAGAAAGGGCCTTTCGCTAATAAAAAGAATGGAGATTCTTGAAAAGCTTCTTGATCAACTCAACCTTAATGAAATAAGGAACACAATAGGGATGAGTCTCTCTGGAGGAGAGAGAAGAAGAGTAGAGATTGCAAGAACGCTTTCAATTGAACCTAAATTTATATTACTGGATGAACCGTTTGCTGGCGTTGATCCAATTTCTGTTTTGGATATACAAGGAATTATAAAATCACTTGCATCTGAAGGAATTGGAATACTCATAACAGATCACAATGTAAGAGAGACATTGGGGATTTGTGATCGGGGCTATATTGTCAATGAAGGGACTTCCATTGCTTACGGAACACCAGATCAAATCCTTGAAAACAAACAGGTCAAAAAAGTATACCTTGGAGAAAGCTTCAGGATGTAAACAGATTTTTTCTCTTTCATCTTGTCAAATTAATTGAATCTAGAAAATAAAATGACAAATACTGAGAAGAACCTAACGCAAATACTTCATGATCTTGAGAAAGAGAGGTCAATTGGAATCAGAAGCAAGCTCTCTTCACTTAGTCCATATGAAATTGCTCGATTATTAGAGGCCATGGAGCCAAGGAATAGAGAGATTCTTTGGCGCATGGTTGATCAAGAAGATGAGGGTGAAGTTCTTAAAGAACTGGTTGAAGACATCCGCCAGAACTTCATTAATGAGATGGATACAAACCAAATCATTGCTGCAACCCAAGATCTTGAATTAGATGACTTGGCAGATATTCTTACTGACTTACCGGATCAAATCACAGATGAGGTTATACGTGCATTAGACAGGCAAGATCAGATCAGGCTAGAATCGGTCATCTCATACGGCGAAGATACCGCAGGCGGTCTAACCAATCCGAACATTCTTTCAATTAGAAGAGGCTTGAATATAAAAGGTCTTATTAGATATCTGAGATCTCTCGAAAAACTACCAGAGAACACAAACTATATTTATGTCATTAACCGAAGCAATGAATATATTGGTTCAGTAAAGTTGGTTGACCTCTTTACTGAGGATGCCGATACATCTATAGAAGAAATTATGGATAGTGAAATTATTCCAATTAGTGCCTCATCATCTGCTGATCAAGTTATTATAACCTTCCAGAATCTTGATCTAATCTCACTGCCTGTTGTGGATAAAAAAAATAGATTACTCGGTGAAATAACGGTTGATGATGTGGTGGATGCTATCCAAGATCAGGCCAACAGTGAAATTTTCAATATGGCAGGGCTTGATGATGAAGACGATATCTTTGCACCCGTTCTTATCAGCTCAAAGAGAAGAGCCGTCTGGCTTGGTGCAAACCTATTCACAGCATTTGTAGTTGCATCAGCTGTTAGCTTATTCCAATCAACGATTGATCAAATTGTCATACTCGCTGTATTGATGCCCATTGTAGCCAGCATGGGTGGGGTAGCAGGGAATCAGACCCTGATATTGGTTATAAGAGGTATTGCAATGGGTAAGATTCAAAGATCAAATGCACTTCGCTTGCTTTCAAAAGAAATGATGGTTTCGCTGGTCAATGGATTTTTCTGGGCGATTATTGTTTCTTTCTTTGCGGTTCTCATATTTCAAACAAGTTGGGAAATAGGGATAATAGTTGGTGCCTCAATGCTGCTAAATATATTTGCATCAGCAATTGCAGGAGTCACCATTCCCTTCGTATTGAAAAGAGTTGGTATCGATCCTGCATTAGCAAGTGGGGTAATGATGACTACGCTGACAGATGTATTGGGTTTCGTCACTTTTCTTGGGCTTGCAACCCTATTCCTGCTTTAACTAATTAGAAAACTACCAATTTCTTCTTTTCTTCTCATGGCATCTTGAAACCCAAGTTCTATGAGATATTTAGAAAATCTGGACTCAAATAATAAAAAGCTCAATAGCTCTGAATCATTATCTTTATTGATTCCAATGCCTCTAAATAGAGTCCTTATACTCAAGGGAAGGTCGTCATAACAACTCATGGCAATTTGATTTATATCCTTTGAGGGAGAAATAACCAAGTAATCTATTTGTCTCATTTCTTTGGTTTTTGTATAAACCTTTTGTTTTTCATTCTGAGCAATCACTTGATTGATGCGATCCAAACGCTCAAGGTCTGAATAAAGACTTCCAGAAAATAATCCATCCAAAATATATCCTCCAATTTCTGAAATATTGGGATATTCCATTCTAGATTGCTGCTTAGAATCATCTCCCGATGATTCTGTAGATATAATCAGAAGATTTGTTGCGCCCAAACGAATGGCGGGAGAAAGCGGAGTTTCCTGACGCATGGCACCATCTCCATAATAGTGTCCATTAATCATGACCGCAGGAAAAATTAAAGGGAGAGCAACACTTGCCATCAATGTGTCAATATCAATCTGGGATTGCCTGCCTGATCTTCCAACTTTCTTCCAATTATCTACATCATTACTCGTTGAGAAAAACGAAACCGATTGTTTTTTCTCATAGGATGCAGCTGTAATAATCAAAGCATCCAGAACGCCTGAAGAGATATTTTTCTCTATGGAATCAAAATCGATTGTCTCCTCAAGCAAGTCTCTTAAAGGCTGGTTATCCAGAAGCGATCTAGGGTTTTTAGTGAGCACACCGCCACTGATTAATGTTAATAACCAATGAAGACTTTGCTTCAACATGAATAACTTTTCAGTCTTATAGATTCGATCGGTAGAAAAGTTTATCCATACGTCCTCAAGATTGAGAATGGATTGATGGAAATCTTCAATTCTGCTACTGATCATGCTCGCATTAATCGCTCCGGCAGATGTTCCGCTGATGACTGAAAAGGGCGACCTATTTACTCTCCCTTGAATATCTGAGATCGCCTTTAAAACGCCCACTTGGTAAGCTCCTCTTGCTCCACCGCCAGGCAAAACCAAAGCTGTTCTCTGTTCGAAAGATTCCATGTAAACTAATTAATACATATGTTCTAATGTAGTACAACGAACTTAGGAATTCATTTATGAAAAATATATTTTTAAAAATGCTGTCATTGACGGCTGTGATTTCAATTTTTGTATGGGCTGATGCTTATACCGATACACAACCTGCTGTCGGTGACTCGGCACCATCATTCAAACTACAAGATCAGAATGGTGATTGGCATACTTTGGGAGATTATAAGGGCAAGTATGTGGTTCTATTCTTCTATCCTAAAGATGGAACACCAGGATGCACCACTGAAGCATGTAACTTCAGAGACAATATTTTTGCCTTCGATGATCTCAATACGCAAATTCTTGGTATCAGTTTGGACGATGTAGACTCGCACAAAGAATTCAGCGAGAAGTACAGCCTCCCCTATCCAATACTTGCGGATGTAGAAAAAGAGTCTGCAGTGGATTACGGAGTCTTAGGTAAATTTATGATGATGACGATCACGAAAAGAGAGTCCTTCATTATTGATCCAGAGGGTCTGATTGTTAAACACTATAAGAATGTGGATCCTGACAAACACACTGACGAAGTGATTGAAGAACTAAAATCTCTACAGAAAAAAGCTTAATCAGAAACCAATGTTGCTTTAGATGAGATCATCTCTTCGATGATTTCTTGATCAATTCCCGCCTCTTTTAGGATCTCAACTGTGTGTTCTCCTAATTTAGGCGCATGCTTCCTGATTGTTGCAGGCGTTTTAGAGAAATTGGCTGGAAAGCCAGGCATTTTAAGTTTTCCTTCGGTTGGATGATCAAACTCTTGCCAAAAACCCACCTCGCTGAGGTGTGGATCATGAAAAAGGTCATCCAGACTATTGACAGCATTGACTGGCACTTTTGTGTCATCAAAAATATCCAGCCACTCTTTGGTTGTTTTTGTTTCGAGTATTTTTCCTGTCTCTGAATAAGTGTCATCAATATTTTTCACCCTTGAAGAAAGATCTCTAAATCGCTCATCATCAACCAAGTCTGGTCTGCCACCCTTCTCGCAAAAAGTTTTCCAATGATTATTCATATATGGCAAGACAGCAATGTATCCATCTTTTGTTTTGTAAGGCTTCCGATGATGAGACATTAATCTGGTATAGCCTGCAGGACCCAATGCTGGCTCAAATATTTCTCCCCAAATATGTTCTGCCATTGTGAAAAAAACCATTGATTCAAACATTGGAACTTCTATTTCTTGTCCCTCGCCCGTCCTTTCTTTATGAAACAATGCTGCAAGAATTGAGTAAACAACGGTGATGGCTGTTGTTTTATCAGCGACAACTGTGGGTAAGTACCTAGGTTCTCCCAATACCAGCTCATTTAAACTGGCAATTCCACTGACGGCTTGAATGGAGTCATCCAATGCACCCTTCTTTCCGTAAGGACCATCCTTCCCATATCCATAAGTGCCACAATAAACAATGCTTGGGTTAACCTCAGAGATTTGCTGATATTCTAAACCCAGTTTGGTCATTACTTGTGGTCTATTGTTGTGAAGAAAAACATCGCTGTCTTTAATGATCTCAAAAAGAGCATTTCTTGCGCTCTCTTGTTTCAGATCGAGAACTAGACTTCTTTTGTTTCGATTATTGGATAAATAGAGAGCAGCCATTCCTGGATTTCTCGAAGCACCCAATTGCCTGTTACTGTCTCCGAAAGGTGCCTCAACCTTTATGACTTCAGCACCCATATCAGCAAGTATTTGTGCCGCCCAAGGCCCGAGGACAACACTGGTAAGTTCCAGTATTTTAAGTCCCTTTAGTGGCCCGGACATTTTGTTTTGTATTCCGACTATTAGCCGTGATCGTGATCGTGATCGTGGTAGTGCGGATACTCAAAGTCAGTGAAGTGATTGTGCCCATCTGGTGACTGAACCCATTTATAGAGTGAAGGTCTCAAACGACGCAATCTCGCAGCTGCTCTGTCAGCATTCTCCTTGGGATTCGTCCATGGATTGTGATGAAAGTAGTTATGCAAATGTGCATCCGTTCTTCCAATGGCAATGATTCCATTCTTGCTGGCAAATGCCCCATGATTAATATATGGAGGCCTCCAGAAATAACCGCCTGTAGGTAGATCTCCAAACTGCATCATCCATGATGTTCCCCATATGTGATATGACTCTTCACAGCAATCGTGGTAAGAAATATTATCTTGTGAGAATCCAGGTGTCATGCAATAAAGAAATGTATGTGCTTCAGTATGAATATCATATTTCAGTAATTTAAGCATGCATCCAGACGCAACGGATGGAACAATCCTATTCCCTGGCATCCAGGCAATATCTTCCATTGAATTGATAATCGACAAACGCTCTCTTTCGGCAAGAGGATGATCCTCATCGGATGAAATAAAACTTGGCTCTCCATAGTTATAGAACATTATTACTTTGGCACCGCGCTTTACAGTCATCTCTGGCATGGTCACGCCAGGAGGAATGAGAAAATAATATCCTTCTCCATAAGTGGTGTCTCCATAAGTTACTGAACCAGAAACAACAAACATCTCTAATTCTGAATAACTCATTCCAGGAGGCAATTTGTATCCACTTTCAAACTTCACAAGAAGTGAGCAAGCGCCCGTATCTGTATCCATGCTGAGTACTTTATAGTGCATGCCTTTTCCGAATCCAGGCAGTGTCATTCGTTTGAATGGATCTGGTCTTTCGTCATAAGGCTCAATGTGTGGTCTAGGCATCTCTTTCCCCTTTTAAAAAATTAATGATCAAAGCCCTTGAGGTCTTTTGCCTCGTAAGTAACTTTGTGTTTTCTTCTAGGTGGTTTAGGCAAATCTTGCTTTGCAACCACTGCTCTTGTATCGCCATCGATATTGGTTCCACGAGTAGAGATTGTCTCTAAGAATTCTGCGTACCATTTATTCCTCTTTGGTGTCAGATCTTCCATATTCTGAAGAATCTTCTTGAACCTTTTTTGTTGTTGAGCAAGCTCCTTTTTAATCCAAGTCTTTGTTGATTTGGATCTTGAATGCTCTATGGAATTAAGCGGCTTGCCCTTACCTGATGGTCTACCTTCAGATGCATCGCCAATTTGATTGGACATGTTTTATTCCCCTAAGTTATATCGATAAATATTTTAGATTATATAGGTTAAACAATTTATCTAAAAACTCAAGAGTGTAATGCTTAATATAATGCTTGAAAAATTAGTTGTAATGCGCCTGAACCAGGATTTTTAACCATCAACATATCTATCTTGCCTAACCCTGGGATATCCACTGATCGTCTTTTGGTATAAATGCTGCATTTTAGATTGATGATTTCTTGCTCAGATAAATCAAGATTACTGACTCTATACGCTTGTGCAATGTAACCAATGTTTGGTGCGATTCCATCCGGCACCATATCATGGCATTCATAATTAAGAGGTTGAGACAAGGCCACTTTCCCAAACATATGATCGCCTTGCATAAATTTGACTGCAGTTTTGGCTGTGTTTGGCAATTGAAGAAACTCATTTTGTGCCTCGCTTGATAGAACTTCATCAATAAGCACATCACTTTTTAAAACTTTTCTATGAAATTCGACTGCAAGATCAATATTTCTTGTTGTATGAGCAGAAGTAACCACTGGCGTTAAGCCGGTTTTTGTTCGGCCATATTTTTGAGTGTAGATTTTCATCTGACCCACTTTGGATGAAGGATTGTTATCCGTTAATTCAACCAAATTAATGGCAACATTATCGGGACCATCAAATATAACTTCAGTGGGAGATCCCTGCCCTTCTGACATTTCATAATAGGTTGGTTTTGACCAAATCCGATAACCCTTGGATGAGAATTTTTCAGTGTCTGACTGAATATCATCTGTATAAAAATTCAGATTAAATAAACCATAGGCACGTGAGATTTCTTTTGGTCGAATTAGCTTTTTTTCGTGTGCTTTAAAATCAAGCAATAAAATCCTTCCAACATCGCAATCCTTAAGTTTGCAAAAATAACCTCTGGCGCTAGACCCTTGAGGTAAATGCCAAATCTCTTCAAACTCCTTTCCGCTCCAATCAAAAGGATCTTCTGTGGATAGACCAATTAAATCTCGATAGAACTCCAATGAGAGATCGAGGTCATCCACACCTATAATGGCTGTATTGAGGGGGCTTCCATTTGGAGCAATAATTGCACTCATGAAGATCGAAGAGAAAAATCAGCAGTTGAAAGACGTTCAAAGCCATCATCAGTGATTAAAATAGTGTCTTCCATATGCACCGAACCCCACCCTATTTCTGTAAAGGGCATATCGATATTGATGATCATATTCTTCTCAAGCGATTGACTGATTTTGACTCCAGGTTGAGTTCCAATACTCTTTGGGTCATCGGTGTGCTCAAGCCCTAAACCATGAACAACAGGATTCCTGAAAGAATCAAAGCCCAAAGATCTTATGTGATTGCCAACCTCTTGTGAGATTTGATCATAAGTGCTTCCTGGCTTGAGGAACTCTTTGGCCTTTTCCCAGCCTTCCAAGATGGCTTGATGGCGCTCAATATGAAGCTGGGTTGGATCCCCAATCACAGCACATCTTCCAAAATCACCGTGATATCTTTTGTACTGCCCGAGTGCATCAAACATAATCGGCTCTCCCTCTTTACATATTCCATTGGGTAACTCGCCAACCCCACACATCATGTAAACTCCTCTTCCTCCTCTCGTGGCCATCTCAGACATATAGAAGTTTTCTAATTGCTCCCAAGTGGTTCCATCAGCCATAAAATCAATAGCTGCAAGCATTGATTGCTCATTGATGATTGCAGCCTCTTTCATTATTTCAATTTCGTTTTCTGTTTTAACCATTCTTATTTCATTGAATAAGTCAGGCCTGAATATGCAATCAACATTAACGCCGGCCTCATCTGACAGCCATTTTTCAATCCTTAAGTCATCAATTAGAATACTCTTTCCATTCAAGTCAGCGCCCTTGATTGCTCGAATCAGTGCTTGTATAGAATTCTCTGAGTAACTGCCACTAAACTCCCGGGTAACAGACCTCCACTTTTCCTCAAGAGGATTTAAGGAAGCATCTTGATCAATGGGCCACCCCTTATAGTCTTGACCTTTTGGAAAATCATCATCAAAAAGTTCGCCATCGCCTTTTGACGAATAAGAAACAATGTTATCAATCCAAGGTTTCCCCATCGTTTCCAATCTTCTGATTTCTAGCGCGGGAAGAACCATTCCTGGTGCTTTTGAATTATCCTTTGGCATCACAGAAAAGTAACAAGCATCAAAACCAAGCGGTGTATAATACAAGCCCCAGTAACCCGTGACATAGTAGAAGTTAATTGGTGAGGTCACGACCAGACCATCGATGTTCTCTCGTTCCAAAATTCTTTCGGCTCTTTTTTGATTTAGTAGCTTTTTAGTCATTGCGGTTAAATAAATTTTTTATCATGATTTCAGAAATTATCCTTAAAACCAAGTGTGCCAGTATTCATTTTATTTTTTGGATCCACACTATTTTTAATGTTCATTAGTAATTCTTTTGATGGTTCATAGAGATAACCCAAATAATCATAAGCACGACCTATTTGATTCGAAGCAGCACCGATTGATGCAAAATAATCGATGATGTCTTTTCTGATCTCATGGACTAATTTTCTAGCTTCTTCGTTGACAGTGGGTTCTTTAAAATTGGATAGGAAAGATGGTTCTGCAGTTCGTTTGTGAAGCTCGGGCCATTCGTCTAACCACCTCAAAACAGGCTCAATGGAATACGAGTGCTGCTGTATTCCAATGTTTAATAATGTAAACCAAACACCGCATGCATCCATTCTGGTCTTATACTTCTTCATGAGCTTGATGATCTCTTGATTAACAGCCAATGCGTCGGAATGAGGGACTTTGGCATTTAAAGCAGCCCAGCGTTCGCCTGTGTGTCCCAATATTCCATTCATAGGTGGAAATGGATCTGCTCTTGTCGCTTTAGGAACAGTATTTGGAATGGATTCTCCATTGTGATTCTGGGCAATAGCTGTGGCTGCTTTTAAATCGCAATCGAGTGCTTGTTGGGAATGATTAGCAATCACCATGTGCAATGAGTAAGCATCATCGGGAATAACACTCCTTCCTGTAAAAGCCATTTTAAATGACTCCTTAATGCCTTTTATAAAGGATGATTGCTCTCTAAAAACTTTTATGACTGATTTAGCCCCCTCAATATTTGAAACATCTGCAAGATTCCCGGCAGAACTTGGATCCAATACATAGCACTCCTCTGTTAACCCTGATTTAGATACGGATGACAATGCTGCGACAGAGTCTTCGAGCGTCTTATATGCGAATGATAAATAATCGATACTCTTCGGCCAGTAGATGAGAGGAAACGTGGCCTGTACTTTAATGCCAAGTGAGCCCGCATCGTGACAAAATAAGCCGGTCATATCTGGTCCATATGTCCTGTGATGCGGTTTTGAATTTGCAAAGGCATTTTGACCGGTCTTGATCAATGTTCCGTCAGCAATAATGACTTCCATGCCTAAAACATTGTCAGCAGCAGACCCATATTTTCCCGTACCGAAAAAGAGCGCTCCATTGGATAATCCGCCCCCAACCGTTGCCATGGATCCTGAGTTTGTTCCAAAAAATGGCAATCTCATGCCCATGGGTTTGAGAGCCTGATATATTGATTTCCATGTGCATCCTGCTTCAACTGTGATGTACATATCCTCAGGATTAATCTCAAGAATTTGATTCAGCAATGATGTGTCAACAATGACAGATCTTTTTGTTGAAGGAGTGTAACCGCCTGTGTAGGACATCCCTCCCCCTCTGGGTATAATCTGATAATCTGTTTCTGATAAAATTTTCAGCGCAATGGATATTTCATTTTTTGATCTTGGTTGAAAAACCAAATCAGCAACCTGATCAATATCAAAAACATCCATTGAGAAATATTCTCTTTCAGAAAAATCGGTGATGAGTGCATCACTGCCAATGGCATCGGCTAGCTGACTGATTATATTTTCTGAACTCATCCAGAATACTCAATGTCTATCATGACTTTGAACCTCAAAAAATTTTTAGGTGTAGAATTTCTCTTTGTTCTCTGCCATTTTTCTCAAATTTTCCGGAACCTCGAATCGTTCACCGAAACGTTCGCAATAGTCATCGCAGCGGGCAACAAAGTGTTCAATACCCACCATATCAATGTATGAGAAGACACCGCCTGTCCATGGGGGGAATCCCCATGCGAAAATTGAGCCTAAATCTCCATCATCTGGATTGGTGAGAACATTTTCATCGAGGCATCGGTATGCGTCGAGTGATTGGACAGTCATCAATCGATCTTTGATTTCTTGTATATCAGGTTGCTCATCTTTGACGGGATAGATCTCAGCCAAGCCCGGCCAGAGAAATTTCTTTCCTCCTTCAGGATATTCATAGAAACCCCCGCCAAATCTCTTGCCCAATCTTTCAAGATCATACATCTTTTGCATCACATCAATCGAAGACATGGGCTTGTATTCGTCTCCTAAATCCTCGATCGATTGATTGTGAATCTTGATAGAGAGATCAATGGTGGTTTCATCTTGTACCGCTATCGGTCCAACCGGATAACCTGCATGTCTGGCTGCATTTTCTATTAATGCTGGATTGACGCCTTCTTTAATCATCTCATTGGCTTCATTGCATGATGTGCTAAATACTCTTGAGGTGTAAAAACCACGACTGTCATTAACGACTATGGGTGTTTTTTTAATTTGAGCTATGTAATCCAATGATTTAGCTAGCGCTTCATCAGATGATTGCTCGCCCATTATCATTTCAACCAATGGCATTCTTTCTACAGGCGAAAAGAAGTGCATACCGATGAAATTGCTAGGCCTGCTAGAGGATTCAGCCAGCCCAGATATTGGCAATGTGGATGTATTGGAAGCAAAGACAATGTCTTCTGCGATTACGGCTTCGGTTTTTTGCGTCACATCGGCTTTGATATCTCTGCTTTCAAAAACAGCCTCAATTATTAAGTCACAATCTTTTAGATCATTGTAATCAGTAGTTGGAATAATATTTTCCAAGACTGCTGCTTTTTTCTCTTCAGTCATTTTCTTTCTAGCAACGCTTTTCTGAAAATACTTCTCTGAATAAGCCTTGCCCTTTTCAGCATTCTCTAACGAGGAATCCAAAAGATAGACTTTCATCCCGGCTTGAGCGCTGACCAATGCAATTCCTGCACCCATCATTCCAGCTCCAAGCATGCCTAGAGTCTTAACAGTGTGCTTGTCTATAGCATCGGGTCTGGCTCTTAATTTATCTGCTGATTGTTTATTGTTGAAAAGACTTCTGATCATATTCCCAGAAACTGGGTCCATGAGTAGACCAACAAAATATTTGGCCTCGATCTCAAGGCCTTTATCAATTGGAAGTAAACATCCTTCGTATACTGAAGAAACAATAGAAATCGGAGCCGGATAATTATGGTTTGTATTCTTTGCAACCATGGCGTTTACCACCGAGAACATTTGGATTGTCCCTTTGGTGTTTGGATCAAATCCACCTGGAACTTTGAATCCTTTCTTATCCCAAGGCTGAACTGCTTTTCCACCATCCAATATCCACTGCTTGGCTTTACTCACTAATTCTTCTGGCTCAGCTAACTCGTTCACAATACCCATTGCTAATGCTTGTTGAGGCTTAAGATGCTTGCCTTGTGTCATTAGCTCTAATGCTGGTTGTATACCAATAATCCTTGGCAATCGCTGAGTTCCTCCACCTCCCGGAAGAAGACCAACCATCACTTCAGGTAACCCCAAAACTGCGTCTTTCCTGTTTGCTGCAATTCGGTGATGGCATGACAATGTAATTTCTAGACCACCGCCCAATGCTGTTCCATTGATGGCAGCGACAAAGGGCTTTCCACATGTCTCCATGGCTCTATTCACCTTGTGGCTTTCAATCACCCTTTCAGCCATGGCTGAAGCATCGCCAAGACCAATCAAACTGGGCAGCATTGTTTTTAAGTCAGCGCCTGCCATGAAATCATTTTTTGCCGAGGTCAACACAGCACCAATGATCTTTTCTTCTCGAATGATTTCATCAATGCAGTTCTTAAAATCATCTGCAAAATCTACAGTGATTACATTCATTGGCCGATCTTGAACATCTATTTCAATGATGGCGATTCCGTCTTGATCGACACTCATATTAATGTTTTTACTCATCAGTATTCCTTTTTAAATAGTTTGTTATACGCGTTCAACAATGGTTGATGTTCCCATGCCACCACCAATGCATAGGTTTACCAATCCTGTATTTAAGTCTCTTCTTTCCATTTCATCAATGAGAGTACCCAGAACCATACCGCCAGTAGCTCCCAAAGGGTGGCCCATAGCAATCGCACCGCCATTGACATTGATTGCTTCATGGTCGATATCCATTTGCTGCATGTATCTAAGGACAACAACAGCAAAGGCTTCATTGAGTTCGAATAAATCAATGTCATCCTTACTCATGCCGCATCTTTTTAGAACTTTCTCAGCCGAAGGTGCGGGGCCAGTCAACATGATTGTGGGCTCTGTGCCTGTGGATGAAAAGCCAACTATTTTTGCCCTTGGCGTTAATCCCAACTCTTCTCCAATCTCTTTTGTTCCGACCATCACTGCACTGGCTCCATCTACAATAACACTCGAATTTCCAGCATGATGCACGTGTTGCATTCTTTCTACTTCAGGATATTTCTGTATTGCAACAGAATTGAAGCCAAATTCTCCCATCTGAATAAAAGATGGCTTGAGCTTTGCGAGATCTTCCATGGTTGTTTCTGCTCTTATGCATTCATCGTGATCCAGCAAGACATCCCCAAGGTTGTCTTTGATTGGGACGATTGAATTCTTAAAATAACCCTTATCCCTTGCATGAGCTGCTCTCTTTTGGCTTTCAACAGCATATGAATCCACATCATCTCGGGTAAAGCCGTATTTAGATGCAATGAGATCGGCACTGATGCCTTGAGGCACAAAATAACTTCCATAGGCTACTTGTGGATCCACAGCAAGTGCTCCTCCTACAGTATCCATTGGAACTCTAGACATTGACTCCAAACCACCACCAATACATAGATCCGACATGCCAGACATCACTTGTGCTGCTGCAGAGTTGACCGCTTCAAGCCCAGATGCACAAAAACGATTCAACTGCTTTCCTGCAGCTTCCTCTGCATATCCAGCATTAATCGCAGCCACCCTGGCAGGATTAGAAGCTTGTTCTCCTTGGTTATGCACCACTCCCATGATTACATCATCCACTCGACTTGTGTCGAGATCATTTCTATCTCTCAATGCTGCCAATACTTGTGAAAGCAGCTCTATTGGCGTTACCTCGTGAAGAGATCCGTCGGATTTACCCTTGCCTCTTGGGCTTCTAACATGGTCAAAAATATATGCGTCAGTCATAGCTCACCTATTTAGTATAAAATTCGGTAATTTTAAAGAAAAAATATTACCGCATAGTTTACAGAAAACTCTAAATTTACTCAATTTCTAGAATTCATATTGATGATAAACAATACAAATTTCTGATGAATGATTGGATATCATAATCGCTCATTTCTTAGAGATTTAAGTTTCAATTTCTGGTCAATTGATTAAATTTTCGGTTACAATTCACAATCTAGATTTTATAAAAAACATTAAAAGAGGATGTTATGGATATTAAAAACAAAACAATCATTATTACTGGGGCTGCAAGGGGACTTGGAGCTGCAATGGCTGAGAAATTGGCAGGTCATAATTGCAAGCTTGGGCTGATCGATCTAGACAAGGATAGCATTGCAAAAACAGCGTCTGCTTGTGAAGCAGCTGGTGCGGAAGTGATGTGTGTTTCTGCAGATGTCACAAAAGAGGATGATGTAATTAATGCCTACTCTGAGGTGGTCAAGCAAATGGGTCCTTTGGCTGGTTCTATAAATAATGCAGGAATTACCCGTGACGGTCTTTTGGTTAAATATAAAGATGGTGAATTCGTAAAGAGAATGTCACTTGAAGAATGGCAAGCAGTCATTGATATTAATCTTACTGGTGTTTTTCTTTGTGGAAGAGAAGCTGCTCAACATATGATTGAGGGCGGACAAGGTGGTGTGATTATCAATATCTCAAGTATTGCTAGACATGGAAACTTTGGTCAAACAAATTACTCTGCAACCAAAGCAGGCGTTCAATCTATGGCAGTAGTATGGGCAAAAGAGCTCTCGAAATATGGCATCAGAGTCAACTCTATCGCACCCGGCTTTATCAATACTGAAATGGTTGCAGGCATGCCTGATAATGTAAAAGAGAAACTTGCAAAAATGGTGCCAGCTGGACGAATTGGTGAACCAGATGAAGTGGCAAAAGCAGCTGAATTTATTTTCATGAATGAATATTATTCAGGGCGGTGCATCGATCTTGATGGAGCTCAAAGACTCTGATTCATGGAGGCATTATCAATATTTCATAATCCTAGATGCAGCAAATCAAGGAAGACATTAGAGATTATTGAAATCAATGATGTAGAGGTACAAGTAATACTCTATCTTCAAGATCCCCCCAGCGTATCTGAACTAAACTCGTTGCTTGAGAAATTAGGCATGAAAGCATCTGAGTTGGTCAGAAAAAGGGAGTCAATCATCAAAGAACTCGATATTGATTTATCCAGCATTTCTAATGATGATTTAATCTCAATCATGGCTGAGCATCCAATTCTGATTGAGCGTCCAATCGTCTTCAATGAATCATCAGCAATCATAGGCAGGCCGCCTGAGAATGTAGAGGAGCTTTTGTAAAAAATGGACGTGCCAAATAAATCCAAAAGAATGCTTCTGAAATCGGGATTGGCCCTCGGGTTATATAATCTTGTTTCAATCCAAGAGATACTTGCTAAAAACGATCCTTTCTTCATGATGGATGCAACCGCCCAAGCTGATCTTATTAGAAAAGGAGAGGTTTCTATCGAAGAGATGGTGATGTCAGCCATCAATAGAATTGAAGCTGTGGATGGATACTTGAATGCAGTGGTCACCAGATCTTTTGAAGAAGCATTATTGGCTGCAAAAAATCATGATGAAAAAGGTCCTTTCCCTGGTGTGCCTTACCTCATCAAAGATCTCTTAAATCACAAAGGTGTCAGAGCCACAGGTGGTTCACGCATGTTCGCAAATCGCATTGCCGATAGAAATTCTTCTAATGTTCAAGCCGCATTTGATATGGGGCTGATTTCACTTGGCAAAACCAATACGCCTGAATTTGGTTTATTGGGGGTGACTGAATCTCTTCTATTGGGTCCTGCAAGAAATCCTTGGAATTTTAATCGTTCTCCCGGTGGTTCCAGCGGAGGCTCTGCCGCTGCGGTTGCATCTGGAATGGTTTCCATTGCCTCGGCCTCTGATGGAGGCGGATCAATTCGAGTTCCTGCTTCTTGTTGCGGAATCGTGGGCTTAAAGCCCACAATCCATAGAACAATTGATGACGCGCAACCAAACCGTCCGATTGATCTGAGCGTGAGGTTTGTTCATACAAGGAGTGTAAGAGATACAATCACTGCGCTTCACCATATGCAATCGCTTAGCAATTCTAAACTAAAACCTGTGCCTGCAAATATCTACACAAAAGAAAAACAATTCAGAATCGGAATGATCACTACGAATATGCTTGGACAAGAAGCCGAGCCAGAGGTCAAAAATGCAATCGAGAACTCAGCTCTCATCTGTCAAAATCTTGGCCATCAAGTGGAAGAAATAAAACCATTTATCAATGGTGATCGATTCACAAATTCATTTTTAACGATGTGGGCTTATGGGGCAAAAGGCATCATTGATTTGGCCCAACAAAATTTTGTATCTAAAGAGACATCAATAGATTCTCTGCTTGAACCATGGACACTGGATTTGGGGAAATGGTTTGATGCGCAACCAGAAGGTAAAGTTGAATTGGCAGTTTCCAGACTCAAAGAAGACACGTTGAGCACTCGTAAGTTATTTGAATCTTATGATTTTATTCTCTCTCCCGTTACGCAAACAGTAGCGCCAAAAATAGGTTCAATGGCACCCGATATAAATTTTGATACATTGCTTGAGAGATCTCTCAACTTCATTACATTTACGCCGCTTGCCAATGTCACAGGAGACCCTGCAATATCATTGCCGATGCATTGGTCATCAACCGGCCTTCCTATAGGGACTCATTTGCATGCAAACTATGGAAATGAAGAACAATTATTAGAACTTTCGTTGCAGCTTGAAGAAGCAAAGCCTTGGTCTGATCAAAGACCTAAGATTTAGTATCAGCTATTGCCTTTTGATAGGCAGCCCTACTCTGCAAAGATTTAAAATAATCCACAACGTTTTCTGTTTCAGGTGTACTGGAGAGTAATTTCAGATTATCTGCGAGCCTCAAAGTATATCCATTGACAATGTCTGCAGCAGTAAAGTCATCTCCCATGATATAGGTTCTGCCTTCCATAATTGAATTCAATGTTTTTACGGTTTTAGCAAAAGACTGTTCTGCACTCTGAATGGAATATTCATGACGGTGTTCTTCTGGCCTGAAGACTTTATTGATTAATATTGAGACGATTGGATCAATCAAAACAGATTCCCCAAAATTTAACCACTGAAGATACTCTGCATATTCATGAGAATCATGGTCTGGCTCCAATCTTCCTTCTCCATATTTTTGCAATATGTATTGAACAATTGCGACCGATTCTGACATCACAACTTCACCATCAGTAATCGTAGGTAATTTCGAGAACGGGTTCGCTTCAACAAAGGCTTGATTGATCTCTCCTCTTTTTAGAACTTCTAGCTCATAATTCAATCCCAGCTCTTCGAGAAGCCAAATAATCCTCACCGATCGACTGCCCGGCGCGTGAAACAATTTAATCATATAATTTCCTTATTCATCGGGAGCAATTTCCACCCTGATTCCGTCCATTTCCTCTGAGAATTCGATCTGACAAGACAGTCTTGATTGATCTTCTCTAAAAGAATCTAAATCTTCCAAGAGCTCTTGTTCGTCGTCTTCACGCTCACCTAATTTGCTTGCCCATGACTCCTCAATATAACAGTGACAGGTCGCACAGGAACACATTCCCCCACAAAGTGCTAGAACTCCATTATCGAGATCTCTCAGACTCTCCATCAATGAAAGCCCCAATTGTCCCTCAACAGTATGTTCTTTACCTTCGCTATCGATAACATGTATTTTTGGCATGACTTCTCCTAAAAAAATCTACGCCGATTAGAGCATAGATTCTTCTATTTTTCTACATGTAGAAAACAAAAAGAATCAACTCTGTTTCTTGGGTAAATGCAATGATACCTCAGCGCCGCCATTTTCATGATTCTGAATAGAGATTCTTCCGCCATGTGCGTCCGCTATTTGTTTTGTAAGATACAACCCCAATCCATAACCACCGCTGCTTCTACTCCTTGATTCCTCGGCCCTAAAAAATGGCTCAAAGACTTTATCAAGATCTTTGATTGCCAGACCGGGTCCATAATCTCTTATAATTATATTAACTTCTTCATTGGCTTGAAGGACACTAATATCAATCTGTTTTTTATCCTCTGTTGTATATCTGGATGCGTTCTCAAAAATATTCTTCAGCATAACCTGGAATAATATTGGATCGGCTTCAATAGAAATATTTTCATAAATATCGCTTTCAATCTCTATATCATTTAGGAAGTGTGAGCTGGATACCAAGTCCTTTATTGATCTGTCAATATCGACATTCCCTAAATCTAATTTCTTGTGTCCATAATTGATTGCCTCGCTTTCTAGTAAGCTCGCAATAATGCTTTCCATGGCCTGAATCTCATCCAATAGACTCTCTCGCTTAACAGGATCATTGAGCATTTCAATCTGAAGCTTGGCTCTGGTAAGCGGAGATCTAAGTTCATGACTGACTCCCATGTTCAATCGCTGCTTCGCTTCCAACATCTCCACCACATTGTCAGCGAGGAAATTGACCTCCTTTGCCAAAAGACCAAGTTCATCTTCTCTATTGATGTCTATTCTATGAGTCAATTCACCTTGTCCAATTTTGGTCGCTGCCTGCTGAATATTTTGAATTGGATTGATCATCCTTTTAACAAGAAGGTACGCCAATAAGAGAACTGAAAGACTGATCAGAACGATGGCCTCAAATAAGTATGTCGGTCCCGCCTCGATTGATATTTTTGGATTCACCATTGTGATGGTGTAGTCCCCGTATGGAATCCTGAAATAAGTTCTGTCTTGATATCTGGCAAATTCTGAATCTTCAATCAATGTTGGGGATCCTGCAGCGCTGTCCTTTTTTATTTTGATGCTGTCCCATGCACTGGGTTGAAAATCAATGGGATCAATATTTGGAAACTCACTTGTTGTGCTCCATTCAAAGTCATTGCCTGTGATCAAAATATCAAATGGCATATCTTTAGTGACTTCATCTGCAATCTCAGCATTTGGAGGATAGCCAAGATCTTCCATCAGGTTCCCGAGATAGCTGGTCTGGTAATAATCCAGAGTATCTCTAACTTCTTCATTCAATATGAGCGATCGGACTCCAAAATCTAAAAGATAAAAATAGATCAGGCCGGTGACTAAGAATACCCCAAATAATTTAATCGATAGTGAGTTGATCCTCTGCAACATCTTGCTTTCACCTACTATCAACGAACATATAGCCTTTGCCCCAAATTGTTTTTATGAGTTGAGGGTCTTTTGGATCATCTTCAATTTTATGGCGTAAGCGTGAAATCAGAATATCAATTGATCTTGAAAATAGATGGGCATCTATGCCCTTGATTTCTTTTATGATCTCATCCCTTGAAAAAATAACTCCGGGGCTCTTAATAAATAAATCCATAAGTTCAAACTCCTTAGTGGTCAGGTCTAGAATGGCTCCATTTAAAGAGACTTCGAGCCTTTGTTGGTCAACTTTAAAAATTTGATCAGGATTCTTATCGGAATCTTTCTGGAGTCTCCTGAGTAAACCATGGATTCTTGCAACCAACTCTCTTGCCTCAAACGGTTTGGATAGATAATCATCCGCGCCCAAATCAATTCCTTTGACTTTATCATCAGATTCCCCTCTTGCGCTTAAAATGATGATGGGCTTATTGGATTCTTCTCGAATCTTCTTACAAAGATCAAAACCGTTGATGTGTGGCATCATGACATCGAGTATCAGTAGATCTGGATCAAGACCTCTAATCGTTGTGATTCCTTCACGAGGATCATTGACTACGGATAAATCAATGTCGAAAGTTTTCAGATAGTTTTTTAATAAATCTCCAAGCTTTTGATCGTCATCAATCAATAATGCTTTGATCATTCCGCTCATTTGACCCATCGACCCTTTGTTTCTTGAATTTGATCTACACCAATTCTCATCTCTAACATTCTATTCGCTTCCTCTTGGCCAAATACCTCTATGGGAAGAATATTCATTGGATCGTTTCTGTAGCCTAATTCTCTTACTGCATAATCATATTTTTGTTGTTCATCTCTTTTCTCCACCGGCAGTTCCTCTGCTTCATCCAACCAATCGAACCAGCGTTGAATAAACTTCTCTAAATAATTTTCACAATAATCAATATTGGCATCATTGAGTTCTGCATGAGAGCTCACACAAATTGGAGACATCAAGGATCGAAGATAAGTCCCATGACTGACAAAACGAGTCCAATCTTGATTGGCACGAAATTCCAAGAAATCTTGATTCACTGGCTCATAATACTTGGTTACATAATCAGGATTGGTTCTCAAGTCCATCCTTGGTGTGTATTCAGCATAAAAATAAAGCCTTGGTATTGTTCCAAAAATAATGGTGAGGTGAGGTACTTGGTTCATTTGGCCAAGGAAAACAGTTGCATTGATATCTAGAATGCTTCTCTGTCTATTGCCTATCCAAGAGTGAACCAACCAATCCACTTCGTTCCCAGTATATGAATTGAATGATCCCTCCATTTTTCCATGTGCTTCATGTTCGTCTGATTCAAAATAGTCTCTGCCATCGCATGAGGGATGTCTCTTAACATCGTATCGATTTTGCACCCTTTCAATTATCTTTGTTTGTATGCCCCAACATCTTTCCCATGCTGAGCTAACATCCACATCTGGGCTCTCACTGAGAAACTCCATGATGGTCTTTGTTTCTTTATTAGAAATAAGCAATCCCCAATTTGATTATTTGAGTTTCAGACTACCAGTATTTCGCAAAGAAAGTAATAGATCAGTCTGGTGGCAAACTATATAATTTAATCCAATATAATTGAGGAGCGAACATGCCAAGCATCAATATAAATAATCATGAAATGTACTATGAGATTCATGGCGAAGGCGACCCTGCAGTTTGCATGGGAGGATGGGGTACTTTTTGTCATGGAAACGATGGACTCTTGGCAAGAGGGTTGACTGATAAGTATCAAGTTTTGGTTTTTGACTACAGGGGAATCCGTGACTCCAGTGATGATTTAAGCATTGACCCTTCGATGAAAATGCATGCAGATGATCTCTCTGGTTTACTGGATCACCTTGGCTGGAAAAATGTTCACCTAATCGGTCTTGTTGGAATGGGTTGCTGTGTCGCTCAAGAAATTGCAATCAATCGCCCAGATCTTGTCCGAAGCATGGTGAATATGGGTGCATGGGCATACTGTGATACCTATCTCTATGATCAGCTAAAATTATTCAGGGACGTCCATCGAGATTCTGGTTTTTTAACCTTTCAGGAAAAAGTATCAATCTATTCTTTCCTTCCTGAATACTACAATGAAAATAAAGATAAATTACTGGGTCCAGATGCAGGATGGAAAGAGCTAAATGGAAACTATGAGACCCATGCGAGACTGGTTGAAGCTTGCATAAATCACGATGTCAAAGACAGATTGAATGAAATATCTGCACCAACACTGATCATTCATGCTGGAAAAGACCTTGTTACTGGTCCTAGGACCACATTGCCAATTGAAGAGGGAATTCCCAATGCTGAGGGAGTCATGATGGAAGACGTTGCTCATGTTGTAGCTGGAAAAGAACAAAAAATTGCTTTCTGTGAAATTCTTTTTGATTTTCTTGAGAGATATTGACCCTTAATAGACCTTGTATTCAAAAACTAAACTATTCATAATGTTGCACGAATAGAGACTAAGCGAATTATATAGGGGTATACATGTCGAAAAGTGGTTCTAAGATCCGAATGGATAATGGCAAACTCCATGTTCCCAATGACCCAATAATCCCATTCATCGAAGGCGATGGAATTGGCCCAGATATTTGGAGAGCATCAGTAAGAGTCTTTGATGCAGCAGTTGAGAAAGCTTACCAAGGTGAAAGAAAGATACATTGGCTTGAAGTCTATGCAGGGCAAAAAGCCTTCGATAAATTCAATAATTGGCTTCCAGATGAAACCATTGACCAATGCAGAGAATATTTGGTCTCCATTAAGGGTCCACTTACCACTCCAATAGGAGGTGGCATGCGTTCCCTGAATGTTGCTTTAAGGCAATTGCTGGACCTATACGTCTGCATTAGGCCGGTTCGATGGTATCAAGGGGTGCCTTCACCGGTTAAAAGCCCTGAGAATGTAGACATGGTTATTTTCAGAGAAAACACTGAAGACATTTATGCCGGAATTGAATTTGAACAAGGAACAGCATCCAACCAAAATTTTCTTGCACTCTTGAAAGAATCTTTTCCTGATGAATACTCAAAGATTCGTTTTCCAGAATCATCGGGCATAGGAATCAAGCCCATCTCGATAGAAGGTTCTGAAAGGCTCCTTAGGTCAGCGTTTGATTACGCGATTGAGAATAAAAGCAAAAGCGTGACCTTTGTACATAAAGGCAACATCATGAAGTTTACAGAAGGTGCTTTCAGAAATTGGGGATATGAACTTGCTGAGAGAGAATACGGTGACCACGTTTATACATGGGATCAGTGGGAGAGAACAAAAGACGAAAACGGTGAAGAAGCAGCAAATAAAGAACAAGCTTCAGCCATTGATAATGGTGCTATTTTAGTCAAAGATGCAATAGCGGATATTACCCTTCAACAAGTACTTACTAGGCCCTCAGAATTCGATGTAATTGCTACGATGAACCTCAATGGTGACTATTTATCTGATGCACTGGCAGCTCAAGTAGGTGGAATCGGTATCGCCCCTGGTGGAAATTTAAACAATGTGACAGGACATGCAGTATTTGAGGCCACTCATGGAACAGCTCCTAAATACACAGATTTGGATAAAGTTAATCCAGGATCTGTAATACTTTCAGGCGAAATGATGCTTCGATACATGGGTTGGACAGAAGCAGCGGATCTTATAGTTCAATCAATGGATGCAACCATTCAAAATAAAACTGTCACTTATGACTTCGCCAGACTCATGGAGAATATTACTCCTGTCAAATGCAGTGAATTTGGAGATGAACTGATCAAAAATATGAACTGATTTGAGTATCCAACCGAATAGACAGTCATAATCTAATTATCCAAGGAAAAAATAATGAAAAATTTAAATATTTTCATCCTGCTCATGCTATCAACAATAAGCCTAGAATCATTCTCAGCTGATTGTGAACAAGTCATAGAAGGCAATGATGCGCTTCAGTTTAATTCAAAAGCAATGACGGTCAGCGCTGCTTGTGAAACCATCACAATTACCCTCAATCATACCGGTCAGTTGCCAGCAAACATAATGGGTCACAACTGGGTGTTGACGAAGTCATCAGATTTTATGCCCGTTGCTCAAGCGGGAGGAGCAGCTGGGCTTGAAAATGACTACGTTCCTCAAAATGATGCCAGAGTAATTGCTTACTCTAAAATCATTGGTGGCGGGGAAAGCACAACTGTTACTTTCTCAGCAAGTGATCTTTCAAGCAACGAAAGTTATACTTTTTTCTGCTCATTCCCAGGACACTACGCAATCATGCAAGGAAGTCTGACAGTCATAAACTAAGGCTTATATCGCCCTTAACAATTGATAGAGGCCCAGAACGAGCGATCGCAATGAGATCGCTCATCCTCTCGATTGATTTGAGAAAATCATTGATTCTCTTTGGCTCAGCCAACATTTGGATGATCGTTAGACCATCTTTTTCATTGATGACTTCGGCAGAGTAATCAAAAAATATTGTTTTGATTGGATTGAGATTATCATCTGAGATCTTAAGCTTAACCATGATCAGTTCGCTTTCGATATGGTCCAATGGCGTGATGTCTAAAACATCGATTACATCGATTAGTTTATACAATTGCTTGACCGCCTGATCCATTTGCTCATCGCTAACATCAGTAACAAGTGTCAGTCTTGAAATCATAGGGTCTTTTGTGGGTGCAACGCTCAATGAATCAATATTAAATCCTCTGGTTGAAAACATTGATGATACTCGTGTCAGGGCTCCTGACTCATTCTGTAACAAAATTGCAATTGTGTGCTTCATTTCAACTGAATATCTAAAAAACTTCTATGATGATTTGAATTGTACATACTAATCTAAACAAATGAAGAAAGTTATCATTATTACTTTTCACTTATCTTTGTAGTATGGTGTCTTTCTTGAAAAAAAATAGGGGTTAATAGTTAATATAGATAGTAATTAATAATTAACTATAAGAGATGAAAACAGGCTCAGAAATAATAATAGATGTTCTTGCAGAAGAAGGTGTTGAAACCATTTTTGGTTACAGCGGTGGAGCTATTTTGCCTACGTATGATGAAGTATTTAAATACAATGAGGCGAACCCAGAAAAACAGATGCCATTGATTGTTCCATCGAACGAACAAGGTGCCGGATTCATGGCTTCAGGGTATGCAAGATCCTCTGGAAAACCAGGTGTGGTTATGGTCACCTCCGGTCCAGGAGCAACAAATACTGTCACGCCTGTTAGAGATGCTATGGCTGACTCTATACCAATGGTCATCATATGCGGACAAGTCAGTAGACAGTCAATTGGGAGCGATGCATTTCAAGAAGCACCGATAACGAGTGTAATGGGGTCTGTTGCTAAGCATGTCTTCCTGGTCACAAATGAAAATAAGCTTGCTGCAACATTAAAGGCTGCTTTTGAAATTGCTAAATCAGGAAGGCCTGGTCCTGTCGTTGTTGACATCCCGAAAGATGTACAAACAGCTGAAATATCCTATGAAGACTATGAGGATGCCAATATTTCTGCTTACAACAAAAGAATATTAACCATTCAAGAATCACGCTTGACCCAAGAAAAATCATCGGAATTTTTTGAACACCTTTCCAATTCTAAAAAACCACTGATTTATTTTGGTGGCGGAGTCATCTCTGCAAACGCATCTAAAGAACTCAGAGAATTTATTGATTACTTTAATCTCCCAGCAGTATCCACACTGATGGGCTTGGGAGCTGTCGATACTCAACATCAATCCTCTCTTCACATGCTGGGTATGCATGGCACTCCTTTCGCAAACTATGCTGTTCAAGAAAGTGACTTTTTGATCGCCATAGGTTCACGCTTCGATGATCGCGTTGCAGGGGTCCCTGAAAAATTTGCTCCTGAAGCAAAAGTAATTGCCCACTTTGATGTTGATCCATCTGAAATCAATAAAGTGAAGAACGCTGCATGGGCTCACCTGGGTTTTTTATCATTAGCATTGAAAGATCTTATGGAGCATGCAAAGAGGGAAGAACTGGAGTTTAATTTTAACGATTGGTTCAGCCACACCAATGAACTCAAATCAAAATACCCACTAAACTTCAATCGATCGGCTGAATTGATTCAACCAGAACATGTCATTGAATGCATAAATAAGATCACTAAAGGTGATGCGATTGTCACAACTGGTGTCGGTCAACATCAAATGTGGGCTGCCCAGTATTTCGACTTCAAAAATCCAAGGCTCTGGCTTACATCCGGCAGCATGGGGACAATGGGTTTTGGTATTCCTGCTGCAATCGGAGCTCAATTTGCTCATCCTGACAAGACGGTTATAGACATTGATGGCGATGGCAGCATAAGGATGAATTTAGGAGATCTTGAAACCATAACAAATTATGACTTACCCGTTAAAGTACTGCTCCTTAATAACTCAGGAGATGGGATGGTAAAGCAATGGCAGAAGCTGTATTACGGTGGACGGTTATCGGCTAGCGATAAAACTCTTCATACAAAAGATTTTGTCATGTCAGCAAAATCAGATGGTTTTGAATTTGCAGAAAGATTGACCGATCAATCCAAAGTAGAAGAAACCATAGAGCGATTTATTAATTTTGAGAAAGCTGCCTTTCTCGAGGTGATCATCGATCCAGAAGCCATGGTATTTCCAATGATAGGGCCAGGGATGTCTTATGATCAGATGATTACCGGTCCGTTTATGGAGGGTAAAGATCCGGACCCTGAAATTGATGGTATCGATCCTAAGTCAATGTTCTAGGACTACCGCTCTCCCATCGCATTGATGTCATGAGTCTCACCATGCTGAGCATAAAGAACTTTTTTTCTAAAGAATCTAAGCATTCCCATTTCACCCATTCTTGAAGCACCAATTCCTGAAAGCTTAAACCAGTTCTTCTCTCCATCAAACACATAGGTTGTTGCTCCACAATCTTGTAATGTGACTGCACCTGCATCAATTTGTTTGGCTATATCAGCAGCTTCTTCATGACTGCCTGCCAGAACAGCGGCTGAAAGGCCATAAATTGTATCGTTTGCTAGATCAATTGCATTTTCAATTTTCTCATATGCCATAACAGGAATAACAGGACCAAAGGTCTCCTCAGTCATTACTTTCATTGAATGATCCACATCTTTAATGACGGTTGGTTTAACCCACTTGCCTCCACCGTGATCTTCGATCTCGCCTCCTGTGAGTATTGTGGCCCCTTTTTCCGTTGCATCTTGAAGGTGATCAGCAATGATGTCTGCCTGTTTATCAAAAATCAGTGGGCCGATGTGTCCTTGTCTCACATCAGGATAATTCAGTGTGACTTCGCTTGCTTGTTGGGCCAAGGATTCAGTGAACTTCTCTGCGATTGATTTGTGAACATACACGCGTTCAATTGATTGACATGCCTGCCCTGTGGCTTGGACAGATGCTCTCAGTACTATGCGAGCCGAATCAATAGGGTCTGCATGTTCGGTAATAATAACAGGGTCTTTTCCTCCCAATTCTGCATAAACGGGGATAAAGTTCCTCGCGCCGCTTTCATAAACCAATTTTCCAGTCTTTACGCTTCCTGTAAAGCAGAGTGCATCGACATTCTCAATCAAGTCCTGACCGGTTTGTCCTCCACCCTGTACAAATCGACATACTTTATGTAATTCCGGTATCTTTTCGATTATGTCTTGTATGGGTTTAATAAACCTCGGTGTAATCTCGCTCGGCTTAACAATCACTGTGGATCCTGCCATTAATGCAGGAATTAGATCGATCAATGTTATCAGGAATGGGAAATTCCATGGTCCTATAATCCCCACGACCTCAAATGCCTTATATTGATGTGTATAGGTAACACTTGGAACAGTCGACTGGAGTGGTTCTTGTTCTGAGAAAACTTTATTCCCCAGTGCTCTCCACCCAGGTACCATCTTAGTCAATTGGGCGACCTCACCAGTGCATATAAAATAACGTCCTGTATCAGCAATAAGTGCCTCCAAAAGCTCATCGCTTTCAGCAACCATCTTTGCCCATTGGTCCAAGACATCTGCCCTCTCATCGACACTTTTTGATGCCCAGCTGGGTTGGTTTTGTTTTAATTCGGCAACAATATTTGAAATTTCATCGGATGATGTTGATTCAAAACTATAGTCATTCTCGCCAGTTCTTGGATTTCTAACCTGTATTGTATTCATTTGTTGATCACCTTGAGACTATTCTCAAAAACCATCATAAGATACGACTAATAAAAAAATACATCAATCATTAATTGATAAGTTTCCGATGACGTTCTTTTGAAATATTTCCTCCGCTCAAAACCACTACAATATTTTCATCAGAACCAACTTCTTTTCTTGCAATGGCCGACATTGCTGCAGCGAGTGAAACTGCTCCACCCGGCTCAACAGTGAGTCCAAACTCATTAAAAATAATCCTCATGGCGTCAATCACCTGTTGATCGGTGACCGTGTCAATATATGAAACAAGATTTTGATTGATTTTGAAGGTGATTTCACCGGGTATCTCAGCCATGAGAGAATCGCAGAGTGTATTGGGTTGAGTTTCAATCCTCTCTCTTCTTCCAGAAATCAAAGATTTTTGAGTATCATTGAGCGATTCTGGCTCAACACCAATAAGTTTTGTATCCGAACTAAAAAGATGTAATGCCGAAGATGAGCCAGCCATTAGACCGCCTCCACCAATTGGACAATAAAATCGGTTTAATGATCGACCGATGTTTGCCATCTGATGGAATGCTTCCATGCCGACCGTTCCTTGGCCACAGATCACATCATGGTGATCATAGGCAGGTATTAAGAATGCGCCATTTTTATCCGCTAAATTTCGTGCAATCTCCTCTCTCGACTCCGTATAGCGATCATAAAGAACAATCTCTGCTCCTAAAGCCGTCGTATTATCGATCTTTGATTTTGGTGCATCGATCGGCATGACAATGGTTGCTTTCACATCTTTCAGTCTTGAAGCCAATGCGACACCCTGTGCGTGATTGCCTGATGAAAAAGCCACAACATCTTGTTTACCATCTTTGACAAATTGACTGTGCATACAGTAATAAGCACCTCTTAATTTAAATGATCCAGTTAGTTGAAGACACTCTGCCTTTAGATATAAATTGGATCCCAGTTGATCATTCAATTTTTTTGACCAAAGCAATGGAGTTTCATTGATGATTCCTGATAAGGCATTTGCCGCATTAAAAAAATTTTTCTTTTGATACATACACTTGATTCGTTTCTGATTGTAAGATGTCACTAAGGCTAAAGTAATTCAAGCAGGGGGAAAATGAAAATGGAAACTTACATTGTCACTATTTATGCCAAAAAAGATCATGCTGCAGATGTACAGCAATATTATCAGGACTTACAAAATATGTACGAAGAAGCGTCTGGCTTTATTTCACGAAAAATCTTTAGAGCAAAAACCGGTGCAATGGAGCAAGCTGTGAAAGCCACTTATTCAGAAGAAGAGCTTGCAAATACCCCAGAAGAAGATCACGACCATGGTGAACATTTTGTAATGATCGAAGAGTGGGAAAGTATTCAGGATAGAATTAATTTTGGAAGAAGCATGAGCAAGGAACATCACTTAAAAGTTATTCCTTACCTGTTACCAAATCACTCACATGAATTTTATGAATCAATTTAAGCCAAGATATTGTCTATTTTCTTTGCGCAAATAAAATCATTCTCTGATAGCCCACCGATTGCATGGGTTGTATAAAGAACAATACAAGATCCATACTTAACAGTTAGGTCTGGATGATGATCTTCAGATTCTGCAATCCATGCCACAGCATTAACAAATGAAATGGTTTTGTTATAGCCATCGAACTTAAATTCTCTTGAAATTGATTTGAAATCTTCTGCTATTGACCATTGAGGGTCAATGGCTTTTGCTATCTGTTTGGCTGCGTCTTCATCGAGTGGATCGACTCCTCCTTCGCAAGGTACGCAATGTTTTTTTTCTAAATCATCGATATTCATTTTTTCTCCTCTTATGTGCTGTTTGGCAGTGCGACAAATGTTCCGCCATTTTGCTCAGCAAGTTTACGCATTAAATTTGCGAACTGCACAGGTTTTGATGCTCCTCCTGATGGGAAACCAACTCCGTGTATTCTTACCAATCGATTGCCAAATCGATCCGCCTTATTAACTCGAGCAACAGTCCTGCAAACAGCTTCTACAGACCCTGAGCTAAAATCGTCTCCAAAGACATAAATACTAATTTTCTTATCGGGGGAATAAAAAGTATTAATGACTTGAGTAATTCCAGGAGCTGGATTTGAATAACTAAGAGGCGCCCAGAATCTTAGAGTTTGAGTTACATTTTTCCTAATTTCTCTTGAATCTGGAATCCATTTTCCTGAATAAGATGAAAACATATATTCGCCATTATCGCTTAGAACTTGGATACCTTTAATCTCAGGGTACACTTGCAAAGTTTCTGAGACTTTTTCTATAACGGTATTCCAAGCGCCATTTCGCATACTCCCAGATGTATCAATCACAAAAATGATGTACTCGCTGTCAACTGGTATTCCACCCACAGTGCTATCATCCAGAGGATCATAGTCCACGAGCAATCTCTTCATTTCTTCAGTCAACTCTTGCTTAGCTGCAAGAAGATTATTAAGAACCCCATCTGAGACTTCAGCCATAGATTGACTCGCTTTGTATTCTGCTTCTAAAGAGGAAACATCTCCACTGAGTTTGTTTTTTCTTTCGTTGTTTTCAGAAATCTGTTCCTCAAAATCCAACATCTCCTCATTCAGAACCGTTGATTCACCCTTAAGTTCATTGAGTTGTCTCTCGAGCTCTACCACGAGTTCTTCCATATTCACCTTGCTTTCCTGAATGCTGATAGGTTCATATATCTTGGTGATCACCAAAAGAAGAATGACTGCTCCAAAACCACAACAAACCACGTCTAGAAAAGACAGATTGAAGGTTTCCATATTGCGACGCTTCCTCATTATGGCCAATCACTCGCTGGAGCCATAAAGCTTCCTCTCGTTCTTTGTGCAAGGCCCCAATAAGCTGCAGATGCTGATGGATCTCCATCAATTGGAAACAAGAGAACATTCACAGGAACGGGTGGCAATTCTCTCAATGCTTGCTCAAAAAAACTCAATCTTTGCTCGGGTCTAATCATTTCCCGAATTGGATTTCTTTTCCCTTGGGTCGGTAGACCATCAGTTATTAAAAAAATATTATCTGGTCTGGGTGATAATTGATTGATCTGACTAAAAGCATTCACAAGACTTGTTCCTTTGTCTGGAACAACAGATTTTAAGTCCTGAATGGCAGCATCAACCTCGTTCCCATCTGTGACTTCAATCCAATCACCATCTGAACCAGAAATAATTGTTTGAGCATCCTCATTGAAAGCATAGATTTGAAATTTTGTGCCGGTTTTTAGCCTGGTGGTCAACCAATCAACACTGCTGACTACCTGTCTCCATTTGGGTGCCTTGACTTTCATTTGATCCGACATGTTTCGATAACGGATGACATTTACATAAGTCCTGCCGAGCATGCTTGTCGATGCATCAACTAAAAAAAGGACATGATCTCCGCCTAGTTTTAATTCCGTAAGATACTGACGTTCTCCATCGCCATCAAAGCTTCTCAATGCATCCCCTGGATTACTGCTGGCTCTTTCCATCTGGGACATCATCCGTTTATTTGCTTCCTCCAACTGCTTCACATCGGATTGAAGCTGGTTGATATCAGACACAGAAGCCACTGAATTATTTTCTAGGAATTCGATCTCTCTGAGGAGATCTTCAATCTTTTTGGCTAGATCAGAGACGCTTCCCTGAATGATTGCATTCTCTGAATCCATCTGATCAATGGTATTTTTTAGCACCACCAGTTTTTTCTGTTCGTCAAAGATTCTTTCTTCTAACAGCTGACTTTCTGCTTGAAGTTCAACATTTGCCTGCTCGCTTCTGGTCTTGGACTGCGTGTTTATGATCATAAAAAATAGAATCACTGCTCCAAATCCACATGAGATCACATCTAAGAACGAAAGGTTAAATACGTTGAACTGTCTTCTAGCCATAAATCAAGAAGTCATTCACCTTTTAAATGCGTGATTAAATTTTCATCGCAGTAGGTTTCAGTTTCAAAGATTTGCCTTTCTTGAAGCAATTGAAGTTGATGCACCATAAACATAATGACAATGCTGATCAGCAAAGCGATGAAGGTCGAGTTAAAGGCAACACCCAAATTTTGTGTCACGCCACTGATGTCTCCATCAACCGCTCTATGCGCCAATGAAAGTGCAGCTCCAATTCCTCTGACAGTACCAATGAATCCAATTGAAGGAATTGCCCAAGCAATGTATCTGATCATTGAAAGCTCGGATTCCAATCTCTCAGCCTCAGACTCTACCATTGTATGAGTTGTGGTCGATACATCCTGAACATTCTTAGTTGTGGTGAAACGTTTCAGTCCATTGATTAATGTTCTGGTTAAGAATAAGTCTTTCCTTGAATCATCCAATCCTTCTAACTGTCGGAGATAATCCGTTGCAGAATTAGGATTGATGCTTTCTCCTATGCGAATGGGGATGAGATCTTCCCTCAACAAACGTCGTTCATTGATCGAGGCATTTGCTTTGATTGTCATGATTGCAAAAGCCCATAGCATCAGTATGAAGCAGGCCTCTTGCTCAAAATCTCTAACAATCACATAGAATGATCTTTCAGGCACATAATTGACATCTTGCTCAATCATGATCTGTTGCTCTTTTATGATTTCCTTTGCTTCTGGTCTTATCAATGAGACATAAGTTGCATGAACCAAGATTATTGACACGATCAACGCAAGCGCTTGATATAAAAATTCCTTCGATAAATTATTTCCATTCATGACTTACTCCTAAATATCAGATGGGAAGCTCACAGCAACATCAGCAGACAATGGCTCCGACGGCACAAATTCCTCCAATGATTCTTCTTCATATGCCTCTTGAATTATGGCCAATTCCTTTTCAAGCTCTCTATCAATTTCTTCCTGTGATTTTGTCTCACTTTCTAATTCTTGTGCATCCAATGAAGTCATGCCAAATAATAGCGAGGACCCTATAATCATAAAAAGCAATGATTTAATTGTTGTTTTCATCTTTTTCATTGTCCAGGTCAGTATACCTTGCGATTCTAAATCCAACATCCAATCTTCCTTGGGTTCCATAATCTCTATAAGCAAAACGAAGTTTTGTAAGTGACGAATCTCTCCAGCTTGATCCTTTGATAACTCTTGCAGTTCCTTCAATCGGTCCAAGGGGATCTCTCTCTACCACTCTGAGTTGACGTGTTGGCACAGCATAATAATCTGAAACCCACTCAGCCACATTGCCTCCCAGATCATATATCCCAATCATGTTCGAGTAGAATCTTCCTGAAGGTGCAGTCACAGGATAACCGTCCCAGTAATCCCCCAGTACATTTGTCAAAAGACTTTCTGTTGACTCATCTGCATAATTTCCACTTTCTTCTATAGGTGGCATGCTGTCGCCCCATGGATATCTCTGCTCACCTGCTCCGCCATTGTATCTAGAAACCCATTCCCATTCGGCTTCTGTCGGCAATCTGTATCCATTCGTCATTGGCTTTTTAAGCTTATATTGACCATCAATGTTTTCGTAAGCAGGCACTAAAGATTCCTTTCCACTCAACCAATTGCAATAGGCTGCAGCATCTGACCAACTGACCATTACAGTTGGGTGCATCCCATTTGAAAGTTCTCTGAACATTTCAGCACCGGATGTATGCTTTGGCTTGAAAGCTCTGAATTCATTATTTGTGACTTCCTTTGTTCCAATATAGAAAGGCTTGGTGATCTCAACCAATCTCTCATTCTCATTTGATAACCTTCCTTGAGAACGCCTGGGTGTTCCCATAACGAAAGAACCGGGCGTGATTAATTTCATCTCTTGTGATTGAGAGGTCTTCAATGTCTTTGGAATTGCAGCAAGAACCGTTTCTTCCTCGGTGAGAAGTTTTACTTCAATTTTTTGAGGGTAGTTTGGGTTAGGGGTCATTCTAATCTCTTGAGTAACCAGGCCGTCCTTCTTCACTTGTAATATCTGCTCTTCACTGATCATTTCAATATCAAAAGGAATCACACCAATTAGATCATCAGAACGATAGACCTTTGCTCCATCCGAACCAACAAAAGAAACTTGGCCGAGAATTTTCTCAAGGGAATAATCAAAAACCTCGCTGACTTTTCCTTCTGATAACAAACTTTCGATGGTACTCAAGTTCACCTGATTATTAATATCTTTGTAACCAGGTTTACTGATTAATATATTATGCTCAACCAAAGGTTCAAGCATGGTCTCTATTGGTGTCAAACCTCGATACTCAGCATTAATATTGACTGAAGCGCCCTCTGGTTGGGTTGCAATTTTTAACGGCACATCCAATCTAGAAAGCATCAATGAATCCAGCGAGATTGACTGCTTTGCAACGACATCTAAATCAATCTCATAATCTTTATAACCTGACTTTCTAAGAGTGAGTATATTTTTGCCTTGAATGAGTTGAATAGTAGAAGGTGTATTTCCCAACTCTTCATTGCCATTAAAGATGCTCACAGCATCTGGTTCTGTGCTAATAGCAACATCTGCCCATGCAGGATCAAGATCGAAAGAATATTCGTCAGTTTCTCCTTTTCCATTTACAAATATTTCTTTTTTTATTGTGAAATATTTCTTAAATCGAAGCTCAATCTTACGATTACCTGCCAAAAGCAATATCTCTGGCGTTATTTTGATGACCTCTGAATCATCCACATAAAGATCAAAGTCAACATTTGGATTCGTGATGAATACAATCTTGCCAGGCAGTCTTCTCAAATCAAACATTCGATCCTGGGACTCATTTTCATCGATGATCAAATTTCCTTTATCCACAGAAACATAGCCTTCATTGAGAATACTGATCTCATATTCACCGCTTCTCAGAAGATATCGCCCGCCTATTTTAAAAGATGGAAATAAACCTCCGTCAATGTTTATAGTTGATTCTTGTGTGATCAATTCTCCATTTAAATCGTCAAAAACATCGATTTTTACAGCTTTTGCTGTGAAAAAGTAAAAAGAGAAATAAAGCACAGCCAAAGCGATAGACGATCCAATGTATCTAACGGTTTGATTCTCGAATAGTCCTTTGGATTGTCTTTTCTCAAATATGGTTGGTTGTTCGCCGCTGATATCGCTCACTGAGATCAGAAGATCGTCTCCTTGATGTGCAAATTGAATGACTGCATTATTGATCTTTAGTTCATCGTCACTCTCAATCCAATGACTTCCTTTGAATCTAATTCCATTCATCAAAGCATCAATGGATTGATTGGTGATTTGAAGAAGGTATTTGTCACCTATTCGATCAATGGTTGCAGACAAGCCTTCGGCCAAGGATCCTGAAATCAAAATCTCAGAATTAAGATCAGTCCCAATCCTTATTGGAAAATCATCTTGCTCAATCGTCTTGGATTGATTCCCATTTTGAATAATAATTTGGCTCATATTTTCTTATTGCAAATAATTCTAACCCTCTGATTCTGCTTATTGGGTCCCACTCTGAATCTTATGGTTTCATCTTTAAATCCTTTTCGGCTCCCTCTGACAGTATAAATTCCAGGCCTGAGGGGAACTATTTTTTGTTGAAAAGTGCCCATTTGATCGACCTTAAATATAGTGACCTCAGTGAGCTCATCAGACTCAAAAATCACATCTACCGGTATCAGCGCAATTCGAATCAAAGAATCGAGCTTTTGAATAGATCCTTCCATCTTTGGCCCAATACGCTCTATTGACTTTGCAGTTTCCAATAGGGCTTGAGCTTGGCCCAAAACTTTATTGTCATTGTAAGCATCACTTCTCGCAATGATAGATGTCATCTCTGCTTCTAATAAAATCCTTGATTCAACCCTGCTTAAACTATCTTTGACCTCTTCGAGATTGGGGTCAATGACTAAAATCTCTTCGTAAAAACCTTTCGCTTGATTCCATTCCTCATTAACTTCTGCAATCAATCCCTTGTACTTGAATGATTTTGTGAGACTTGCAATTCTCTTTAAATTCAGTTCATCGAGGGCTTGAAGAGCCTCTTGTGAACTTGGACGAATCGATAAAGCTTGATCAAATAAACTCTTTGCATCATCAAAAGATTCATCATTTAAAGATTGATATCCTTTTGATAATGATTCCTGGAACAGTTCGTCTGCATATGATTTCTTTGATTGAGCCAGTCCATCGATTGCTGCTTGCCAATTGGGATCGATCGATAAAGCATCTTCAAATGACTCAATGGCTCGCTCATAACTTCCCATTCCAAATTCAGTTTGACCTCTTTGGGTTCTTACCAATACCTGATCGAGTTTTAGGGCCCGATCCAAGCCCTGTTTTGCATCAAGGTTGTTGCCATCAATTGCCAATGCAATTTCAAAATTTGCAATGGCATCATTTTTATTGCCTGCAAGGATTGATGTTTGTCCCAATTTAAGAGCATTTGTTAATACATCAGGAATTGAAACCTCCATATCTGAGAGCATTTGTAAAGCCTCTCGATATCGATCTGCTGAGACATCATACTGCTGCTCTATGAATGCTGAATCGCCATCTTGTTGCACAATGAGTAAATCCTCCCATTTTTCCATTCCCCAAAAAAGAATGCCTTGAAGCTTAAGAGACTCGATCTTAATCAATAATTCAGAAAGCAAAGCTTCCGCTATTGGCTTTTGTGCCAATATATCCTGATTTGGAATGAGGATTGGTTTCTCTTCAATCTCTTGATTGGATAAATCCTCTTTATCCTCTTGCAATAGCAATGGAAGAATAAAAATGACCATAACCAATAGAAAGGTTAGACCAACTAAAATTCCAGCTCCTTTTTGGACGCTGATTGATTTGGAGTGTTCTTTCTCTAATTTTTGCTGGTATAGCGTCTTCTCTTCAGGCTGAACTGATGCGTCAGTATTTTTTTGATCAATGGACTCATTCATGAGCTTTGTTTATTCGGTTTCAGCCTGAGGTATGGTAAAACCAGTCTCATCAATATAGATCTCTTTAAGGAGCCTCCTCCATTCTTGAAATTTCTCTTCGGCACTCCCGGTCAAACGAATCGTTTGCCCTTCTAATTCGATCACCAATGGTTTCGCTTGAGCATCAAAATCAGCTCCGGACTCCTTCAATGATTCCTGATAGATTTTTGCTTCTGAAGCGGTGGCAAAGCCACTTCTCAACCCTTCAATGCCTCCATAAATCGCCATTTGTCTCATTGTGCTGCTCGCTCTACTGTCTCCATCTGTTGCCAAAGCGCCTGCCAATGCGACTGCCCCCAATATTTTTCTGGTTCTTGCAGACCTTTGAAGCTCTTCATACGTGATCATGTCTTCTCTTGAAAGCTTTCTCCAATCCTCATAAGGTTGGGAGAGGTTTTCATAGAGTTGGCCGTAGTATTCATTGAGTGTATCAAGCAACAAGAATTCTCTTTCTTGTACCTCAAGAATTCTTTGCATAATTTCATCATCCTCCGATGGAAGACGTTCAAGCGAATAGATATTTTTTTTGTTTTTAGAAATATATTCATCGTAAACAGGTATCAACTCTGAGGCGAAGCGTATTTCACCTGTTTGTGATAACCGTATGAGATCTTCTCTAGCTTTAGCTTGTTTGATTTGAAGAAGATCATTGGCAATTTTATTGAAAATGTTTTGATACGGGTCTTGGGTCAAATCTCTTCGTTTGCTGTACGAACTTCCAGCAATATTTGATTTATATGTTTTATTGATCCATTGAGCGCCAACAATGTCCCATACTCCAATTTTTAATTCCACATCGAGTCCATCGGATTTTTCAATTCTTCCAACAATGATGAGGTCGATCGCTTTTGATCTCTCGGGAAGTACCCATACACCGCTCCAGTGACCAGTGCTCTCTAATGTTTTTTTGAGGTGATATGGCATATATCTGGCCTCTGCTTTCCTGATTTCAGGAAAAATCATTGGGTCTTCCTTCTTGGGTACATTTGGATCAAATAGCATGATTCCAATATCAAGCAACTCTTCAAAAGGTATTTCGGTTTGAGCAATATCTAGCTGCACCTTTTCATACTTTATCGTTTTTGCTTCTAGATGATGTATCCCTGAAAAAAATATCAGAGTGGACACAAAGAGCATCCTTGATGTGATTGTAATTCGCCCCATCACTTCTTGATTCCCATGTGTTTACGATACTCTTCCCATAGCGCCTCTCTAATCAATGGATCGTCTTCTTGAATGGCCGCCTCTCTTATTTGCCTAGCAATCACATCCTCGCCTGTTCCATCCATGGGGATATCGTCAGGGATGCGTTCTTTCTCTTTGTCTGCTTGAGATTGAGACGAATCCTCGCCTGAATCAGATTCTGACTGACTGTCCTGCGCTTCACCTTCTTGTCCTTGCGATGCATCCGCTTCGGAACCGCTCGTGCTCATTGCGCCATCCATTCCACCTTCTAGTGCACCTTCACTGATCGCAGCGGCATCAGCAGATTCTTGTCCAGTCATGCCATCGCCCCTATCGGCTGAAGCAATGACCACTCGTTCTGAGGCGATACCCTTATCAAAATCACCCAGTGAGTCCTCAAATATGGAAGATGCTGATCTTTGTGAACCGCTCATGGATCCAGTATTTTGTGACGACTGACCAGAAGAAGTACTCATCGACCCTTGGCCCATTTGACCAGAATTACTTCCCGCTGACTGGGTGCCGCTGGATGTCTGGCCTTGGCTGCTAGAACTGGTTTGTGAACCCTGTTGTGTCGAACCACTTTGTGACGAGCTCGATGAAGAAGTTTGCGATCCAGAGGACGGCATCGTTGGGCTTGATGAGGGCATGCTCACAGAGGGTGAACTGGGCGACTGAGAAGAAGGGCTTTGTGGCCCGCCTCCTTGTTGTTGTGTTTCACATCCCAGAAGGAATAAAACACAGAGAACAATTGGCAATTTTCTTATATCTGACATCTTTCCTAAATATTTTTGCCGTATCAATAGAGCCGGCTTGTATTTTTATATCTTACTACTTAATTATCATTACTTAATTATTTCGTCGCAATAAGAATAACAACTCCTTCATTTATTCTTAATTTGTTACGATTTGGTTTTAGAGAAAAAAACAAGGAGAAAAAATGTCTAGAGAAATTGTACTTAATGAACTCAATAGCCAAGTTGGGTCTCTGATTCACCAAAGTAAATGGATTGATATCACTCAAGAAAAAATTGATGCATTCGCAGATGCAACGGAAGATCATCAATGGATTCATATTGACCCATCCAGAGCAGCCGAAGAATCTCCATTTAAAGCAACAATCGCACACGGTTACTTTACTTTGTCACTCTATCCAAAACTGAGAGGCCTAGTTGATCCATCAACTCCAGTTTTTCCTGGGACAAAAAACATCATCAATTATGGTATCAATAAATTGCGTTTTCCTGGTCCAGTGATCTCTGGAAGCTCAATCAGGGCAAACTGCACCCTTGTCTCTGTTGAAGAGGTTAAAGGAAGCATTGAATTGGTAGAAGAATATTCTGTTGAGGTCAAAGATCAAGATCGTCCTGCCTGTGTTGCAGAATGCATCATGCGACTTTATTTCTAAATGGCAGATATCCTCGAGCAAGAATTACAAGACTCTGTGCTTGAACTCACTATTAATCGTGAGGATGCAGGTAATGCATTAAGCAATGAAGTCATTGGATTACTGAATGATTCATTGATGCAACATAGGAATCTACCAGATCTTAAATGTGTATTAATCAAGGGATCAGGAGAAAAATTTTTTGTCGCAGGAGGGGATCTGAAAGAACTAACTTCAGTTAGAGAAGATTATCAAACTGAAGCCATGGCATTGAATGGCAGGGCAATGTTGGATCAAATCCGATATTTTCCTGTTCCAGTGATAGCAAAAATCAATGGATATGCACTGGGTGGCGGAGCTGAATTGGCAATGGCATGCGATTATAGAATTGCTTGTGAAACTGCCAAATTTGGCTTCATACATTCCTCACTCGGCATAACTACTGCATGGGGCGGTATGATTGATCTTATTGAGAGCATTGGAAGCAGCAAGGCGCTTTCAATCCTCATTGAGGGGAAAATGTTGGATGCAAAGGAAGCTTGCCAAGCTGGCATCATACAAGAAGTTGAAAAGACTCATGAAGCATTGGATTTAAGAATAAACAAACTTAAAAAGATTTACCAAGCCACGCCAATTCAAGTGATTCGTGGAATTAAGGCTGTGACCATGGGACACAAAAAATACATTCATGAAAACCTCAAAGAGATTGAGCTGAATTCATTTAAGAAAACATGGATGAGTGATGAACATTGGCAAAAAGTAGAAGCGCTAGTCTCTAAGTGATCGTCTTAAAACTTTCCCAACATTTGACTTCGGCAACTCATCAATGAACTCAATGTGCTTTGGAACTTTATAACCTGTGAAATTATCCCTGCAGTAATCCAGAACTTCATCGATGCTCAAATTTGGGTTGCTTTTAACAACAAACAGCTTGACCGCTTCAGTTGTTTTCTCATCGTCAACGCCAATGCATGCTGCTTCAATAATATCTGGATGAAGACTTACAACATCCTCAATCTCATTGGGGTAAACATTGAATCCAGAAACCAATATCATGTCTTTTTTTCTATCTACAATCTTGATGAATCCGTCGCTGTTTAAAGTCCCAATATCACCTGTTTTAAAAAAACCATCCTCATCAATGGCTTCTTTTGTCGCCTCTTCATTGCCCCAATAGCCCTGCATCACTTGTGGACCCTTCACGCAAATCTCACCCGGCTCACCCCTTCTTACTTGCTTGCCTTCATCATCACGAATAGAGATTTCAGTGCTGGGCACAGGCAATCCAACAAAACCATTGAACTTTGTTAAATATGCTGGAGATACTGAAACACTTGGCGATGTTTCTGAAAGCCCATAGCCCTCAAGCAAAACATTACCGGTAAGCTCCTGCCACCTCTCTGCAGTCGATTGTCTGCATGCAGACCCTCCTGTACCTGAGAGCTTCATGGAGTCAAAATTAACATTTTTTATATCTGGATGATTAAGTAGGGCCTCATACAAAGTATTAACGCCATTGAAGAAAGTAAAGCGCCACTTCTTAATCTCTTTAACAAACCCATCTGTGTCCCTAGGATTTGTAATCAAGACATTCAGTCCTCCATTCGTATAACCGGCCAAAACCAATACTGATAGTGAATAAATATGATAGATCGG
>ERZ802830.309-NODE-309-length-48377-cov-8.36398_pt1 | contig 48377 bp, 44 predicted proteins | sample MGYA00345654_ERZ802830 | MGnify/ENA primary metagenome ERZ802830 (study PRJEB30503, sample SAMEA104212375) | marine metagenome | biome: Westerlies Biome; feature: [SRF] surface water layer (ENVO:00010504) within the epipelagic zone...; material: water...
GCTTCAGCTTCGTCTAATCTTCCTAGTTCTTGGAGCGTGATGCCCAAGTTGCTGTGGGCTTCAGCATAGTCAGGCTTCAACGCTATCGCTCGGTTGCAGCTAGCTTCAGCGTCCTCTAATCTTCCTAGTTCTTGGAGCGTGGTGCCCAAGTTATTGTGGGCTTCGGCATAGTCAGACTTCAACGCTATCGTTTTGTCATAGCTTGCTGCAGCCTCATCTAATCTTCCCAGTTCTTTGAGCGTTATACCCAGGTTGTAGTGGGCTTCGACAAAGGCAGGCTTCAACGCTATCGCCTGGTTAAGGTTTGCTTCAGCCTCGTCTAATCTGCCTAGTTCTTGGAGCGTGACACCCAAATTGTTGTGGGCTTCAGCATCCTGGGGCATTAAATCCACTGATTTTTGCATAGCTGTTAATGAATCAATTACTCTTCCAGTTTGTTTGAGCACGACTCCAAGCACCTTCCATGCAAACTGATGTTTGGGAAACTCGTTAGTAATAGATAGCGCTAGCTTTTCTGCTTCATTAAGTCGCCCGTTCTGATAGTGCTCTAAAAGACTACTGAGTTGTTGCTGAGATGGGTTTTCAGTATCAGCATTCACAGCTTCATTCATAGCAACCCTTTATTCCCACTCAATAGTAGCAGGAGGCTTGCTAGATATGTCGTACGCCACGCGGGAAACGTCTGAGACTTCATTCATAATGCGATTAGACACTGTCTCCAGGAGGCTCGGATCAAGGTGCGCCCACCTCGCCGTCATAAAATCAACTGTTTCAACGGCTCTAAGCGCTATTACATAGGAGTGCCTTCTAGCATCACCAACCACCCCTACAGATTTGACGGGTAAAAATACCGCAAAGGCTTGGCTTACCTTATCGTAAAACCCTGAACTAGTTAACTCCTCAATAAATATCGCATCGGCTTGTCTTAAAATTTCACAGAACTCTTTTTTGACTTCTCCTAGAACTCGCACACCCAAACCTGGGCCGGGAAATGGATGCCTGTCAACCATTTCTGGCGGGAGTCCTAATTCGACACCAATCCTCCTCACTTCATCTTTAAATAGTTCCTTAAGCGGTTCTATCAGACTTAATCTCATGTCAGCAGGAAGACCACCTACATTATGATGTGACTTTATGACGTGAGCTTTACCAGTTTTTGAACCGGCCGACTCTATTACATCAGGATAAATTGTTCCCTGAGCTAACCATTTTATGCTGTTTAATTTTTCTGCCTCCCTATCAAACACCTCAATAAAAGTACTACCGATGATTTTTCTTTTTCTTTCCGGGTCATCAACACCCGCCAATTTAGACAAGAACTCCTGCTCTGCATTAACTCTAATAACTTTCACGCCCATATTCTTCGCAAATGTTTGCATGACCTGATCCCCTTCGTTCAAACGAAGCAAACCATTGTCGACGAAAACGCAAGTAAGTTGATCGCCGATCGACTTATGCAACAGGGCCGCTACTACTGAAGAATCTACACCCCCAGATAGACCGAGTAGGACATCATCACCACCTACTTTCTCACGCACTGTCGTAATTGCGTCATCAATAATACTTGCCGAGGTCCAAAAGCCCTCACACGAACAAATATCTAAAACAAACCGTTCGATGATTTTTTTACCCTGCAAGGTATGCGTCACCTCAGGATGAAACTGAAGGCCATATATCCGTTTAGATTCATTGCTTATTGCTGCGATTGGAGCACTAGCAGTTCCAGCAATAATTTCAAAACCTTCAGGAATCTCAGTTACCTTGTCACCGTGACTCATCCATACGTCAAGCTGATAACAATCGTCGCCTTCGATACGGTCATAAATACCATCTAGTAAACGATTTGACTTAAATAAATTGACTTGAGCGAAACCAAATTCTGATTTGCTTGATGCTACAACCTTTCCACCAAATTCCTCAGCTAGACTTTGCATACCATAACAAATCCCTAGAATAGGTACTTCAGAGTCGTAAAGAAAAGCTGGAGCCTTCGGAGATTCATCGGCATTAGCGGATTCAGGCCCCCCAGAAAAAATTATCCCCTTGGGGGCAAATTCTTCAAAATATGTTTTGTCGACAGCGTAATCCCAGATTTCACAATAGACACCACACTCACGAACACGCCGAGCAATCAATTGTGTGTATTGGGACCCAAAATCAAGAATTAATATGTTTTGAGAATGAATATCTGGAGAAGTCATCAATTTTCAAATCAGTTTAGCGAAGCACATCACCTAAATATTGATGATATAGTTCAAGAAGTAGTATGATAATTTGGAGCTTCCTTAGTAATACTTACATCATGCACATGAGACTCGGAAACACCAGCACCAGTTATTTTCACAAACTTGGTATTTGTTCTCATCTCACCTATATCTTTACAACCAGTGTAACCCATAGAAGACCGTAACCCACCCATAAGTTGATGAACTATAGCTGACATTGGCCCTTTGTATGGCACTCGCCCTTCGATACCCTCCGGTACTAATTTGTCCGCACCAGACTCTATGTCTTGAAAATAACGATCACCAGACCCGTGCGAGTGCGACATGGCCCCTAACGAACCCATTCCCCGATAAGATTTGTAGCTTCGCCCTTGGTACAACTCGACCTCTCCGGGCGCCTCCTCAGAACCTGCCAACAGGCTACCTACCATAACAATATGAGCCCCCGCGGCAATAACTTTCGAAATGTCGCCAGAATATCTGACACCTCCATCTGAGATCACACAAACATCACTACCCTTTAGCGCATGCGCGACATTAGCAACCGCGGTTATTTGAGGAACACCCACACCCGTGACTATGCGCGTTGTACAAATTGATCCAGGACCAATGCCAACTTTTACGGCATCTGCCCCAGCTTTAGCCAACACCTTTGCAGCATCCGCAGTGCCAATGTTACCGCCCACAACCGGAAGATCAGGATAACGTGACTTAATTGTTTTGACCTGGTCTATAACCCTCTGCGAGTGTCCATGCGCTGTATCGACCACTAGCACATCGACACCAGCATCAACGATTGCTGAGACCCTTTCTTCAGCATCGTTGCTCGGACCAACCGCAGCAGCAGCCCTGAGACGGCCATGCTCATCTTTAGATGCGTTCGGATAGTCTTCTGACTTACGAATATCTTTCAGAGTAATTAGTCCACGCAATTCAAAATTATCGTTAACCACCAAAATCTTTTCAATACGATGCCGATGAAGAAGTTCCTTAACTTCACTCAATTCAAAATCCTCTCTCACTGTGACCAATTCAGATTTTGGGGTCATTATGGTTTCGACACTTGCATCCAGGTTTGCCTCAAACCTGACATCTCGGCTCGTAACAATACCCACAAGGCCAGTATTATCTGTGACCGGCATACCTGAAATGCTGTTCTCCTGCATTAGGGAAATTAGATCTCGGACAGTTGCAGCAAGGGGGATAGTGAAAGGATCTCTAACCACGCCACTCTCGAATTTTTTTACGCTGCGCACCTCTCTGGCTTGCTGAGTGATGCTCATACTCTTATGAATTACCCCAAGCCCGCCCTCTTGAGCCATAGCGATGGCGAGCCTGGATTCTGTCACGGTATCCATCGCAGATGAAATCAAAGGGATTTTCAAGCCAACTGAGCGTGCGATTCTCGATTCTAGGTTCACAGCAGTAGGGAGGACTTCAGAATGCGCAGGAAGCAACAGCACATCATCGAATGTTAGAGCCTCTTCAGCAATACGTAACATAAGATTATCACCACCCGCAAAACGTAGATTATACAAGCGCTCTCAGAGCTTGTATAGATCAGCTTCAGAAACCAGCTTAATTCTAAGGCACAAACTTAGAATACATCGCTGTAACAAGACTAATGGTTATCAGCAAAGAAAAATATATAAACCCAGCGAATTGAATATTACTCTCTGCAAATAAGTTCGCTATTACAAAAGAGGCCGTTGCAGTCACCGCTACTACCCCCCAAATCAGGCTATTAGTAACACAATACCGATGCTCATCGTCTGTAATTGAGAGCTCCTCCCCAAAACGCAGAGCGTTTTGATAAAAAGCGATTAAGATCGCTGAAAGCAAAATTAACCCAACCGAAACATATTCAAAAATTACGCTAGCTTCTGCACCAGACCAACCTGGTGATTCGAATAATCCAGTGTAGAAGAACTCCAAATCACGATTCACAGCGAAAAACTCTACTGTGGTTTGCATGATTAGTTTTATCGGATACACAAAAATCAATACAAGTATCACTAGAAGAAGACTTAGAAAGATGGTTAAACGATCCCGCAAGCCAAAAGTTTCAGACCAAGTTGCATGAGCCATCCATATTGAGCCAAGAATCAGCGCACTGAACACAAATGAGGGAATATCCCTAGAGAGTTCAATTAATTCTGCAGGACTCCGAGGAATTTGGTCTATACTTATCACCAGCATGGTAAAAGCAAAGGCAAAGGCCGCATCAACAAAAGTTTCAATGCGAGTCATCTGCTCACCACGGAGCAGCCTGCCGTTGTTCCTGCGACAAGTGGCCAAAAATTGAGGTGAGAGCTTCTCCAAGACTTTTACTCCTGAGGCATATCAAACCATTAGCGCGATGGTAGCTGATTAAATCCTAAACCATAAAGACCTTGAAACCAAAACAATCTGGAGACAAACTATCCAGCCCCAACAAAAGAAAGCCCATAGAATGAATAGATCAAAGAACACAGAAGAGATTATAGAAGCATTAAAGAGAGAGCCCACTGTGCATTTTTTCATAGCCGCAGCGCTCATTTTTGTGGTTTACGCGATTTCTGACATTACTAATGGGGATACTATAGAAGTTGACCAGCGAGAAATTGATGCGCGAATTTTGATGCAAGAAATGGCTTTTGGGCAACCTTTGACCGAAGATCAGCGAGAATTAATTGCCTCTTCTTACGTGGAAGAACAAATCTTGGTGAAAGAAGCAAAGGATTTGGAGCTAGACAACGATGCTCGAATTCATGACATGCTCGCCCAAAAAATGCGACATGTCTTGAGCGGCAACATAATTCAACCGACGTCTGATGAGCTTGAGCGCTTTTATAAATCGAATACTGAGGCCTACAGAACAATGCCCTCTGTATCTGTCGATGAACTTGTCCTCGATACTAGGGAAGAGATCCCCGCCCAAGTTCAAGTACTCCTAGAACAGGGGTCAGACTCCGACAGCATCCTTGCGTTAACCCAAGGAACGAATGCACCCCTTCCAAACGTAAACCACCTTGACCTCTCAAATATTTTTGCTCCAGAATTCGCGGATGCTGTTTTTCAATCTCAAAACGACGAGTGGGTCGGACCCTTCGCCAGCAACAGGGGACAGCACTTTTTGAAAGTCATTGAAAGCAGCGACGAGAGACTTCCACCGATAGAAGAAATTCTGGATAGAGTTCGCTTAGACTGGATTGCCCAGGAAGAAGAAATCAGGCTCCAAGAAGAAGTAAACAAGCTCTGGAATCGCTACAAAATAGTTGTCAACAATGCCAAGCCTGAGCAACATTAAGCAATTACTTATTCTCATCTGCCTCGGCATTGGATTTATAACCAGCGCCAACGGGCACGATATTGACGTTACTGGTGTCGCCAGGGTCCTTCTCTACGAGTCAGAACCAGGCGTATATCAAATGTCTATCGTTGACCAGCAAGTGGCCCCCCTATACAACCTGAATCGCGTTCTACCAGAACGATGCGAAGCTGGTGGCCCCAGCCGCTTTAGTTATAGATTTCAATGCCAGTCTCCGCTGAATATAGATGATACGGTGACATTTCCCTGGACCTTTGAAGGCGTCGTTGTTATCGCTCAATGGGCTGACGGTCAAAATATTTCTGGGTATTTCCCGGGAGACGGCACTTTCGTTGATGTACCTTTATCGCAACTGAAAGCGGGAGCAGCATCAATCTTGAGCTTAGCCCTGACCTACCTTGAACTGGGAGCGGAGCACATCATATTTGGAATCGATCATTTACTTTTTGTGCTGGGCCTCCTTCTCTTACTGAGAAATACTTGGACAATAATTAAAACAATAACTGCGTTTACCATTGCCCACAGCATCACGCTAGCTTTTGCCGTGCTGGGCATTTTCCCGGTTCCCAATGCGCCTATCGAAGTGCTCATAGCGCTTTCAATTGTGTTCCTCGCTCGCGAGGTAATCATGGGGCAGAGGGGTCAGCACACACTTGTTCATTCAAAGCCCTGGACAGTCGCTTTTGTATTTGGCCTATTTCATGGCTTTGGTTTTGCAGGGGCGCTTGGTGAGCTCGGACTAAGTGATTCGGATATTCCAATGGCACTTTTGTTCTTCAACTTGGGTGTAGAAATAGGTCAAGTAGCATTTATATTTTTTCTGTTGGGCCTGAATTTTGCGCTAGCAAAATTTGCAAAGACTCTGGCGCCTAGTATCCAACGTGGACTCGCATATGGATTAGGTAGTATTGCGATGGTTTGGTTTCTTGAGCGTTTACCAGCGCTAATCATAAGTTAATGACGAAAAATAATAGTTTCGATGTAGTTGTTATTGGCGCCGGCTTTGCGGGCATGTATGCACTCTATAAACTTCGAAAATTAGGGTTTAGAGTAAAAGTCTATGAGCGTGCGAGCGACGTGGGTGGAACATGGTTTTGGAACAGATACCCTGGCGCCCGATGCGATGTAAACAGCTTAGAATATTCTTACCAATTTTCTGAAGAGCTCCAGCAACAATGGTCCTGGTCAGAGAGATACTCTTCACAGCCTGAGATTTTAAGTTATGCCAAGCACGTTGCGGAACGCTTCGACCTCAGGAGAGAAATTCAATTCGAGACTCAAGTGGTTCAACTTGAGTTTAGTGAAGCCGAGAGTCTATGGCGCGGCAAGACCGACAAAGGGTGCGAATTTCATTCGAATTTTCTGGTGATGGCGACTGGGTGTCTGTCTAAAAGTAATACCCCTAATTTTACTGGCATAGATAACTTTGGGGGAGAATTACTTCATACAGCTCGATGGCCACACTCAAATATTAACTTTTCTGGTCGAGACGTCGCTGTGATTGGAACTGGGTCGTCTGCAATACAGCTTATCCCGATTGTTGCAGAAAAAGCTAAGTCTTTAACTGTTTTTCAAAGAACCGCTAACTTCTCAATACCCGCTCAAAATACCAAGATGGATGCTGATTATGAAACTCAGATCAAAGCGAACTATCGAGAATTTCGAGAGCGAAATTCACGGCAAAGATCCGCGATCGCAATGTCGCCCAACCCAACTTCCGCTTTGAAGGTTTCTCGAGCGCAAAGAAACAAAATATACGAAGAGCGCTGGTCGCAAGGTGGCCTATCTTTTGCTGCGAGCTTTAATGATTTAGGTATTAGCCAAGAAGCAAATAGCACAGCGGTTGACTTCATCCACCAAAAGATTAAACAGGTGGTTAAAGACCAATCGGTCGCAGAAAAACTTTGCCCAAAAACTACGATGGGATGCAAGCGCTTGTGCGTAGACTCCGATTATTACAAAACTTTCAACCGCGACAACGTCTCGTTAGTCGACATCAACGAACAACCAATCAAAACCATAACAGAGCATGGGCTTTCCACTGCCAACGCAGAGTATAGATTCGACTCTCTCATTCTGGCTACGGGGTTTGATGCCATGACCGGGGCACTATTAGACATCAAGATACAAGGGAGCAAAACCCTAACGCTTTCCGAGCATTGGGCCGAGGGGCCTTTGAACTATCTTGGCTTAATGATGAACGGCTTTCCCAATTTATTCACAATTACCGGGCCTGGAAGTCCATCAGTGCTATCCAATATGATTGTTGCAATAGAGCAGCACGTGGATTTCATTAGCGATCTACTAATTTTCATGCGTCAAAATGGAAAACGAAATTTTGAAGCGACTCGGCAAGCAGAGATTGATTGGGTACAACAAGTAAACGGCATCGCGGAACAGACACTCTATACGTCTGGCTGCAATTCTTGGTACCTAGGAGCTAATATTCCAGGTAAACCTAAAATTTTTATGCCCTATATCGGTTATCCTTCCTACGTCGAAAAGTGCGATGAAATTGCAGCAGACAATTATCGTGGAATAGAATTTTCTTAATCTCTTAAATATGCCCTCAACAACCTTTCTGAAATTACTGCGTCTGGTATCTCTGATGACAAGATTCACAAGGGGGGTATAGCTCATCGTTACCGACGGCAAACAATGCTTCCTCGTCCCTTGATTCGACGGCCGAAATAACCTCCCACGCAGCGGAAATCATCTGAGAATTGAAAGTTTTCCAATCACTCTCTTGCGCTGAAAGGGCCTCCCCTTCACCTGAGCCGCCGATGGTCAATAAGTTTCCTGCCCCAATTAGTGCAAGAGCAGCATCCTTAACCTCCTGCCACTCTGATTCACCTTCTAGCTCATAAGCGCCCCAAATTACCGCAGTGGTAGGAGTTATCAATGAATTCATGATTTGCTTCACGGTAAGCAAGGGTTGTACATCATTTTCACCCTGAGAAAATGTCGCCCCGCTCAGCAAAAATACTACTAAGTAACTAAGAACTCGCATAAATTCGGACCCCGGCCAAACATGAAATTTTAGGAAAACTAAACCAAACTAAAGTGCTAAATTAACTGACACTCCGCCCAGAGAATTCCTCTTTAGTCTTTAATGGCGCCTGATTATCTCAACTTAACTGATTTAATTAAACATTTTGTAGCAAATCTGCTTTAATCTCGTCTTCTTTCGTTATTTCCGGCTTTACTCTTTCCAAGCCAGACGTAACTGATGTTGATAAATATTTACATACTGGGGTGGGTGTAAGCATGAGAAACGCTATAAAACTGGTCATCTTTCTGTCTTTTTGGGTCTTCGTAACCCAGAGTTTCGCTGACATCTGGAACGATGTAGAACATGGGTACGCTGATAGCGATGGGGTAAAAATTCATTACGCGACAATCGGAGAGGGCCCCCTAGTCATTATGATTCACGGGTTCCCCGACTTCTGGTACAGCTGGCGACACCAAATGGACGAACTAAAAGAAAACTTCCAAGTAGTCGCGATAGACCAGCGAGGTTACAACCTAAGCGATAAGCCAGATGGCGAAGAAAATTACAATATGACGTATTTGGTGTCAGATGTAGCCGCTGTAATCCGACATTTTAACAAAGAAAAAGCAACCATCGTAGGTCATGACTGGGGCGGAATAGTTTCTTGGCAGTTTGCCTTTGCTCGCGCTGAGATGGTGGAAAATCTTGTTATTTTGAATTTACCTCATCCCAATGGTTTAGCAAGAGAACTTGCATCCAACACAGAGCAGCAACAGAACAGCGCGTATGCCAGAAGGTTCATTGCCGGCGCAGCAACTGACCCAGATATTCTGTTCGGTGGTCCGATGAACTCGCAGAGTTTGTCTTTCTGGGTCTCTGACGCTGAAGCGAGGCAAAAATACGTCGAAGCCTTCGATAATTCTAACTTTGACGGCATGCTAGCGTACTATAAGCAAAATTATCCTCGAACATCGAGTGATAGCCCCGAAGTCCCTGCATCGCCTCAGTTGGACGTTCCACTTTTGGTCTTTCACGGACTGCGCGATACCGCTTTGCATTCGAATGGGCTAAATAACACCTGGGATTGGAATGATAAGGACACCACTATAGTTTCAGCTCCAGAGGCTAATCATTTCGTGCAACAAGATGCCGCCGAGCTGGTTTCGACGACTTTGAAATGGTGGCTCATGTCTAGACACTAATTAAAATCAACATAAATTTTTATGGAAGTTATAAAATAGAATTATCCTGAAAAACGTAACTAAATTACTTTAACGATAAACGAGGTTTTACAATGAAAAGAAGCTTAATGTTAATTTGTAGTATGTTCTTATTTCCTCAACTAAATGCTGCCGATAGCTCGGCTACGCGTGGCAAAATTGAAGAAGCTCTTGGTGGCAGCATTCGCGAAGCAGCAGAGATTGCACGCGATGCAAATAGAAAGCCCGGCGAGGTGCTTGAATTTTTTGGCCTTGAAGATGATATGAAAGTGCTTGAAATCTCTCCTGCCACAGGATATTGGTCTAAATTCGTTGGACCGACTCTTTGTAACAACGGCGGCGAGTTAGTATTTTCAGTAAGCGTCAGTGACGACTTCAAAAATGACGTTATGTCTCTCGATGGTCTCGACTGTACGTCTGCCATTAACGACGACAGAACACTCTTTGATCTGCCCGAATTCTCATTTGATGACGGTCAATTTGATATGGTACTTACTTTCTGGAATTTGCATAACCCCGATGCACAGGGCAGAAAAAATCTTAACGAGGCGGTCTTCAGGTCATTAAAGTCAGGTGGCATCTACGGGGCCGTTGATCACACAAGACGACACCTACAACCCACCTCTAGAGAAGAACTACAAAATGGTCGGCGCCTAGACCCAGTGCTAGTAATCAAGGAAATGATCGATGTTGGCTTTGAGTTTGTAGACTTCAGCCCAATGCACTATCACCCAGAGGACGCTTTGGACAAGGAAGTAGGAACACCGGGTGTTCGCGGAAATACGGATAGATGGACCCTGAAATTTCGCAAACCTTAAACCTTAAAACTTAAATCAGGAGCTGGTGGAAAACTTCTTCCACCCGCTCTTGCCACTTAAGAAAAAGTCATGACCTCTATTGTTTATCCGACCACAAATTTAAAGCACGTAGAGCAGCTAAACATTGTCCGAGGTGACGGTGTTTACGTTTATGATGATTCGGGAAAAGAGTATCTAGAGGGTCTCGCTGGACTTTGGTGCGCCTCTCTTGGATACGGCAACGCGGAGCTCATCGAAGCGATAACCGATCAACTAAAAACCCTGTCTTATTCACACATGTTTGGAGGCCGCACTCACAATGTCGTGATCCAGCTTGCCGAGCAATTAAGTGAAATGCTGCCTGTGAAAAACTCCAAAATATTTTTCGCTAATTCAGGAAGCGAGGCCAATGATTCGCACATAAAGATGCTCAGGTACTACTTCAATGTGACCGGCGAGCCCCAAAAGAAGAAAATTATTGCGCTCGAGCGTTCCTATCATGGAGTAACGGTCGCCTCAGCCGCTTTGACAGGTTTGCCAGCTAACCATACCCATTTTGACCTACCAGTCGATGCCCTTGGTGTCATTAGAGCAGAATCACCGCACTACTACCGAGGGAGAAAGGATAATGAGACCGAGCGTGAATTCTGTGAAAGAATTATCGGAAATCTTGAGGACTTAATTTTAAGAGAAAACCCTGAAACCATTGCGGCTTTCGTAGCCGAACCGATTGGGGGAGCTAGCGGAGTGGTGGTAGCTCCTGAAAATTATTTCCCTGAAGTAGAAAACCTCCTAACAAAGTACGACATCATGCTATGGAGTGATGAAGTTATCTGTGGCTTTGGGCGCACTGGCAGCCCCTTTGGCTGTCAAACCATGGGGTTCAACCCCCAACTAGTCTCTCTCGCCAAACAATTATCATCCGCCTACCTGCCAATCAGTGCTAGCGTGATTCCAGAGTACATGCATGAGGCTATGATTGAACCAAGCTCAAAAGTAGGAGTATTTGGTCATGGTTACACTTATACCGGCCACCCAGCCGCTTGTGCGGCTGCTTTGAAAACGCTAGAAATTTATAAGCGAGATAATTTATTTGAGCATGCTGCAGAGATGGGGGAATACTTACAGACCAGACTTAAGGAATTCGATTCACACCCTCTCGTCGGTGAAGTGAGAGGTCGCGGCCTTCTAGCAGCTGTGGAGCTAGTAGCCAACAAACATAGCGGCGAGGCCTTCGATGACACCTCTGTTGGTGCATATGCCAAACAGGCGTGCCAAGATAATGGGCTTCTTATCCGAGCAGTCGGAGGCAACTCTATAGCATTCTGCCCTCCGCTAATAATCACCACCGACCAGATAGATGAAATGGTCGACAAATTTAGTCTAGCTATCCAAACGACCCTTCAGTATGCGAACAAAGAAAGTCTTATCAAAGGCTAAGGAGCACGTCAGAGTGTTAAAGGCTAATATTCATCAGAAGATAATCTTTTTCGCTTCGTTGATATTTTTTGCAGTCAGTTGCGATACGCAAAATGGAGGTATGACCCTTGTACAAAACACAGGAACTGTAGATCTGATTCTAACGAACGGAAAGATAATCACAGTTGATGATGAATTCTCAATTCGAGACACTGTGATAGTCGACGATGGACGAATCTTAGAGACTGGCGGAGCAGAATTAACGTTAAAATATCAAAGCGAAGAAACTGTTGATCTTCAGGGCAAAGTTTTAATGCCCGGTTTCAACGATTCTCATACTCATATTCGCGGACGCCCTCAGCGCTATATAGAGTTGGGTGATGTATCTTCCATTTCTGAGATTCAAGATCTTATTCGCACTAAAATAACTGAAATTGGTGAGGGAGAGTGGGTCACGGGCTACGGCTGGTCGGAGGACGAGCTCGAGGAAGGGCGGAGGCCCCTTAGGGCAGATCTTGATGCAGCAGCACCAAATAATCCCGTCATACTGACCAGAGCTGGTGGCCATAGCGCCGTTGTAAATAGCTCGGCACTTAATCGGGCTGACGTTACTTTAGCGACGCCGCAACCAGAAGGCGGGGTCATTGAGCGCGGGCAGGATGGTCAACTTAACGGAGTAATCAGAGAGCGACAAGAGCTGGTTGGACGACTTGTTCCGGACTCCACCTACGAGGAGCTGATAGCAAGTTTGGAAACAAACCTCAATGACCTTCTGCGGCTCGGCATAACATCCATCACAGACGCATCAAAACCACCTGGGCAGTTTGCAATGTGGGAAGAACTCTACGGGACAGCAAAACTCCCTCTCCCGCGGTCGCAGGTACAATTCCAATGGTTTGATGTGGATGGCATTAACGATGTTAAAGCTAGGGTTGGGAAAGGCACGGACTTTTTAAAAATTGGGCCTATCAAGGTTTTCGCTGATGGCGGCTTTACGGGGCCAGCAGCTTATACGCTAGAGCCCTATCGCAACCAAGGGGAGTACCGTGGTTACTTAAACATGTCCCCACGGGAATTAGCGGCTCATCTAAATGAGATACATGACGCTGGCTGGCAAATTGGCATACATGCAATAGGCGATGCCGCGATAGTGATGGTGGTTAATATTCTCGCCGATGCTCTCGAGCGAAATCCGAGAGAAGATCACCGCCATTACCTCAACCATTTTTCGATGAGACCACCAGAGTTGACAATGGATCTAATGGCAGAACATCAAATCCATATCACTCAGCAACCAAATTTCACCTATACCTTAGAAGGCCGCTACGTTGACAATCTCGATGGGTGGAGGCTTCAACACAATAATCCACTCAGGTCACCGATGGATCACGGCATCAAGGTCGCCATCTCTAGCGACATTCTTCCGATTGGCCCTATGGTTGGAATTTATGCCGCGGTAACGCGCAAGGGGATGACCGGAACGGTATATGGCGCCGACGAGGCAATAACACGGGAGGAAGCGATTCGTGCTTACACGGCCACAGGCGCGTATCTTAATTTTGAGGAAGATATCAAAGGCTCTATAGAGCCTGGTAAGTTTGCAGATATGATTGTCTTGTCTGACGATATACTTTCCGTGACAGACGAACAGATAATGGATATCCAAGTTTTGGGAACCTATGTTGACGGAAAGTTAGTGTACTCAAGAGATTGAACTGAACCACTGAGGGATAACCAGAGTTTATTACTTATACCTATCCCCGTGAATATATTTGGTACCAATGCATTTGAATCATTATCCACAAACCATAATCTCCTATCTGTTTTATTCAGTAATAGTCCCCACGATTCATGCGGAAGAGAGCCCCGACATAGTAGTCGAAACCGCAAGCGGGTGGACAATTCATATTGACAGTGAGGTCAGCCCGCTTCGCATCAATCAAATACATAGTTGGCGTATTGAGATACGCGACTCAAACTCAGCCCTAGTCCCAAATGCTTTGCTTGAGGTCGAAGGCGGAATGCCCGACCACAACCATGGACTGCCAACTCAACCAAGAGTGACAGCTGAAATAGCTCCAGGAACCTACTTACTGCAAGGAGTTCGTTTTCACATGCCAGGCCGATGGAGAATGCAATTCATTATCTCAACAAAAGATCAAGAAGAAATCGGGATAGCGAGTTTCGAATTGTGATCAAACGTCCCGTTATTTTTGGCCTGCTCAGCACCCTTTCTATCGCGATCGGGTTCCTTGTGCCGATTGAGAAATCATCAAACTGGTCTCAACGGGAATTGAGTCTCTTGAAATCGCTTTCCATAAGCGCTCTACCAGAGCTTCCCCCAGACCTAACAAACAATGTCTCTGATGTTGAAGCAGCAGCCGAGCTAGGCCACGCTCTTTATTTTGACGTTAGATTAAGCGGCAACAAAAGTGTCGCCTGCTCATCGTGTCATCAGCCAACCAAGTACTTTACCGACGGATTAAAAATTGCTGTGGGGACCTCGCAAGGTCTAAGGCATACACCCAGTTTAGTCGGAGTCGCTTACAGTCCCTGGTTCTATTGGGACGGCCGCAAGGACAGTCAGTGGTCGCAAGCGCTGGCACCGCTTGAGACATCTCACGAACAAAACGGCAACAGACTCGAAATCGCGCGACTCGTTGCCAGTGACGAGAACTACCGTCAAAGATATGAAGCAATTTTTGGCAAACTGCCCATAATACCGGCATTACCAATAACGGCGTCTCCCAGAGGTAACAAAGACCAAAGAGAGGCGTGGGAATCCTTGGGCAATTCTCAACAAGCACAAGTTACGAAGATCTTTTCAAATATTGGTAAATCGTTAGCGGCCTATCAACGCAAGCTGATTCCGGGTAATAGCCGCTTTGACACATATATCGATGAACTCGATCAAAGAGGATTAAAATCGAGCCCAATAATGTCAACGGAAGAGCTCGCAGGCCTAAGCCTATTCATAGGTAAAGCTGGGTGCGTCTCTTGCCACAATGGTCCACTACTCACAAATCATGAATTCCATAACACAGGAATACTCACAGTAAGCGGTCAACTTCCTTCGATGGGTAGGTATGACGGCATCAGATTAGCAAGGGAAGACCCGTTTAATTGTTTGGGTAAATTTAGCGACGCAACAGAAGCAGAATGTCTTGAGCTTACATTTGCTCAAGATACTAATGATTTAGTAGGTGCACAAAAAACACCAACGCTCAGAAATGTATCAGAGACTTTCCCGTATATGCATGGAGGGCAATTAGAAGATCTCCTGGATGTTATGGACCACTACAATAAGGCACCCACCTCGGTTTTGAGTCACAATGAGGCAAAACCTTTGAAGTTAAGAGCCACCCAACTTAGGCAATTAGAAGCTTTGATGCACACTTTTACGGCTCCATTATCAACCGAATCAAAATGGCTAAAAGCTCCCGAATAAACCTAATCTGGCAAAGCGAAGACCCAAACGACCCCACCTTGAGGAACAAAAGTCCGGGTCCCTCTTTGTTGATCTATGCGCGCAGTCATTCCCGCAGCGTCGACCCCCCAGCCTGACTGTATCGCCACATACTGTTTACCGTTCACTGAATAGGTTGATGGAACCCCGATAATTCCAGAGTTTGTCCGAAACCGCCAAAGTTCTTCACCGGTGCTTGCATCATGTGCCCTGAAGAATCGATCACTGGTACCGCCACTAAATATCAAGTTGCCAGCAGTCGTCAGGATGCCTCCCCAATTGTGTGACTCAAACTCAACTGACCAAACCTCTTCTCCCGAGTCCATGTTCCATGCCTGTATTTCACCAATATTTCCTTCCGGCTCTCTTAACGTGAATTCCGTGCGAGCTCCAGTATATGAACTACCAGGCATATAGGTGACTTCACGTCCCTCAATAACACCACAATGATTATCATTGGCTGGAATATAGACTAGACCGGTATCCGGATTATAGGCCGCTGGAGGCCAATCTTTCCCGCCCCAAAGCGAAGGGCAAAAATCAACGGATTCGCCGGTTGCAGGCGTATGGTTCGGATCATAAGAGGGTCGGCCTGTTTCAGGGTCGATGCTACTAAATGCATTCTGATGAACATAAGGCTCAGCGTCGACAAAACCAATTCGATCTGCTTGCCTCTCAAGCGTCCAGAGATACCCGTTCCTTCCAGGGTGCACAAGCGCATTAAATTGGCGCCCAGCTCTCTCTACCGGCATCAGTATTGGTGTTGAAACCTCATCCCAGTCCCAAGAACCATTCCAATGATATTGATGGTGTGCCTTAATTGCGCCGCTCTCAATGTCGAGCGCTATAACCGAATTCGTATAAAGATTATCGCCAGGACGTTGGTCACCGATCCAAGGTCCAGGATTTCCTGTGCCAAAATATGCAAGACCCAGGTCAGCGTCGTAATGTCCAGGAATCCAAACCGCAGCCCCACCCGTGCGCCAAGACTCTCCGGGCCAAGATTCATTACCCGGCTCACCCGGCCCAGGAACAGTGTAAGTTCTCCATGCTTCAGTGCCACTTTCTGCATCTAACGCAACCACAAACCCTCGAATCCCCAACTCACCACCAGATGTGCCGACCAGTATTTTTCCATCAATAGCCAAAGGTGCCATCGTGATATAATAACCAAATGAATTATCTTGAACCGGAGTGTCCCAGACCTTTTCACCGGTCGTTGCGTCAAGCGCAATGACTCTTGCATCTAATGTCGCCATGTACACCTTATCACCATACAATGCGACGCCACGATTTGTTCTGTGGAAGGCTATATAATTTTCCGGAAGATTATGTTGGTAGCGCCATAACAAGTCGCCAGTTGCTGCTTCAATAGCATAAAGAAAGTTACCTGGCGTAGTTATGAACATCACCCCATCGTTAACGATCGGCGGAGATTCATGACCACCCAAAACACCTGTAGAGAAACTCCAAACGGGCTGCAATTCATCTATATTCGTATCATTGATTTGATCCAACTTACTATAGCCCCAGCCATCGAGCGTTCCGCGATAAGACAACCAATTATGTTCTTCCGGATTAATCAACCGGTCATCAGTAACTGAGGTATAATTTTCAACTACTGCTTGCGCCCCTAACTCTAAAGGCAAAAAACTAAGCAGCACGACTGCTACAAAGACCTCTGATCGCATTTTCTGATACATTTTAGTTCCTCTTGTCCACTTAATTTCAACCACTACGAGAACCAGTTAATTAAAAGCTATTCTCTGAAGAATCTACTACTATCTCACCTAACTCTTCACAATTTAAAAGCGACTAATCGTCCAGATACTCCACTTCCACTCACTGCTATAACTATGTATTGCTCTTCATCAATCATGTAAGTCATCGGCGAACCTGTTTGCGGCGCCGGCAACTCAACTGCACCAACTTCAACTCCGCTAGATTTATCATAGGCTCTCAACATTGCGCGTCTGGTACCATTCTCATCACTCGTCAACTCCGCTTCACCCGCAACCACAAGAGTCTTTGTAACCAAGGTTCCAACAGAGGCTCCCTGCCCCGTGCGCGGTATGTCTAATCCAGCCAAAGCAGGATGGTTAGCGATCCTATCCGGTGTTTGTCCATGAGGGACTTGCCAGGCAATTTCTCCTTGCCTTAAATCGATCGCAGTTAATCGACCGTATGGTGGCTTTAAGAGTGGCAATCTATCCACTAGTAGATTTCTGGGAGGTGTTCCGCGACTTGAAGTCGGACGCGCACGCTGGGCCGCATCAAACTCAGTGCGGCCTCCCCCTGCTGAAGAGCCTGCCCCACCCGATGTGCGAGGTCCAGAAAGTGCACTGCCCTGGATATAGGCCATATCAGATTGCCCAGGATAAGGCGGGACAACAGCCAAGCTAGTCACCGAACTATTCGATACTACGTAAACCATATTATTTTCAGGATCGTAAGCACCGCCTGGCCAATTAGTTCCACCTCCAGTCGCTGGCGCCATTAAAGTGCCAAGTGGCCCATCAATACTGCTTACTACAGGCGGAGTAAATATTGGACCCATCTTGTGCCAGCTCGCCACTTCTATCCCTTTTGCACGAAGCTCAGGAGTAAAATCAATTAGATCCTCTTCTGAAACCCCCTGCCTGTCATACGGGGGCGGTTTTGTTGGATGAGGCTGAGTTGGCGAATACCACTCTCCTGGAACGTCTCCCAATTCGACACCTCTTTCTTCGATTGGCCAAATAGGCTCGCCAGAAACACGATCGAATACGTAAAGAAATGCTTGCTTAGTTGGCTGCGCTACTATTTTTCGAAGCTGACCGTCGATGACCACATCGGCCAAAATCGGTGCGCAGGGAATGTCGTGATCCCAAATACCATGGTGCACTAACTGATAGTGCCATTTCCTCTCACCTGTGTTTAAGTCCACAGCGACCAAAGACTCAGAGAATAAATTGTCGCCTGGGCGGTATGCTCCATAATAGTCGCCAGTAGCAGCTTCGACGGGTAAGTAAACGGTCTCTAAATCTAAATCCACCGAAATTTGTGCCCAAACACCCGTATTGCCTGTGTAGGCACTAGATTCATTCAACCAAGACTCGTTGCCATATTCTCCAGGTAAAGGGATCGTATGAAATATCCACAGCCTCTCGCCTGTATGAACGTTAAACCCTCTCACATAGCCTTTTACATTCTCCCGACTTTTTGGGTTACCCCCTGTTCGGTGGGCTGCACCCACGATGACGACATCCTTGGCCACTATGGGCGTCGAGTGCAGGCCTATTTCACCCGTGATGAGATCAATTTGCTGATCGGCATCTTGCTTCAAGTCAACAATTCCATTGTCGCCGAAAGACGCAACCGGATTTCCAGTAACCGCATCCAAGGCCATCATTCTGTAACCAGGCGTCACATAGATTACCCTTTCCTCACTACCGTCTTCACTCACCCAATACGCTAGACCGCGACCAGAGAGCTGCCGCGGCGCGTATTCGCCTCTTTCACCCTCGTCGAGGCTATGCATCCAAAGAATCTCACCCGTTTTAGCATCGAGCGAGACCACAGCTCGCCTGGAGCCTGCCGTAGTGAACACTCGGCCATTTATCATGAGAGGTGTTGACTGATAGCGATATTCGGGACTAGGGCCAAAATTTGCTGCATCAAAAGTCCAGGCGACTTCTAATTCGGAAAAATTTGAGGAATCTATCTGATCCAGGGCAGAGTAGCGAGTGTGGCCCAAGTCACCACCATAAGTCGGCCACTCTCCACCAGGGGCGCCCAGCTGGCATAATGCCACCGAGGGCAGCAAAAATGCTGACATTACACTTAGAAAATAATTATTTGACATATCTCTCTCAGTGTTAATTTAACAAACGAGAACCGAAGACACGGCGACCGTTACGAAGTCTAGCATATCCTACTCCTAGAAAGATTTAATCTTTGATCTCAAGGTCAGAGACATCCTATTGAAATTGCAGTAATATCTGTGGTGTTATGACTTTGACTTTGTTGGATAGGAAGGGTCGACTTGGGATGAATTTTAAGACAAAAAGCAATTTGCTGCGTTTCATAATGCTGCTGCTCGTAAATCCTTTGGTTGGCGCTCAACAGATAGATTTATCAAATCAGACTTGGTCATCTGAAGTAATTCGCGCCGAAGGTCAGGCTATCATCCCTCTCTTTGACGGCTGGTACCCCAATGAGGATGGAACAAAGACTATTTGTTTCGGTTATTTCAATATGAATACCGAGCAGTCGTTTGATATTCCTGTCGGAAATGAGAATTTCCTTGAAACAGATTTCCCGGGCTTAGACTTAAGCATGGCAAATATCCCCACGCACTTTGACCCTCTGCCACCCGCCTATCGTCATGTATTCTGCTCATTTTCAGTCACTGTGCCTGAGGGGTTCAACTCAAGCCATAGGGTTACTTGGCATATTTCCAGCAACAGATTCGAACTAAGCACTCCTGGGAAAGTTATACCTCCTTACGTTCTCGATGAGCCGGCTTCTGGCGGTCGAGGCGATTTAGCACCATTGGTAAAACTGACACGTAGTTCTGAGGGAATTCGTGGCCGCACAGGAGTGCACAGCACTCCGATCGCCGCCTCGGTCGGAGATTCGGTTCCGTTACAAGCCTGGATTGAGCACCCCGAGGAAGAGGTCTGGATTGGCTGGGCACATCATAGCGGAGCAGGGAACGTAGAGTTCGATAAAAAAGAGTATGAAATTCTCACAAACAACGGACAGGCTGTTGTCCAAGCTAAATTCGACCAACCCGGTCAGTACATAATTCGAATGCAAACAATAGATGATATTGCTGCCTTTGAATTTTACTGCTGTCATACAAACGCTTATTTCCACATTAACGTGAGCAACTAACTGGAGCCGCGCATGAGTAGATTAAGAAAGATCATTCAAATTAGCCTATCAATCTTTTCTTTGTGCATTATTGGTCAACAATCTCAGGCCGAAGGCATGCCAACTTATTCGAAAGATGTTGCGCCGATCTTGCAGGCGAAATGCGCGTCTTGTCATAACCCAGAGGGAATTGGTCCCATGCCCTTGCAAAACTATGAGCAAGTCAAACCCTTCGCCGCGTTAATCCACGATCGGACCAGCAAAAGAATTATGCCCCCATGGCATGTTGATACAGGTATAGGCATTCAAAGTTTTAAGAACGATGCCTCCTTGAGTGACGAGCAAATCGACATAATTGAAGACTGGTTTCTTGCCGGCGCTCCAGAAGGTGATCCGACTGATCTACCCGAACCTATTGAATTTCCGAGCGGCGCAGCATGGCAACTCGGTGACCAATTGGGACCACCGGACCTAATCATTAAATCTTCTCCCTATGATGTTATTGCAAATGGGCAAGACCAGTGGTGGACACCCAGTGTGCCTTTCCAAGGATTAAATAGTGAAAGGTTTCTCAAAGCGGCAGAGTTTAAACCCTCGTACCCGCTTGGAAAGAAAGTCGTACACCACGGCCACGCGGTTCTCGTTCCAGAAGGAGGCGGTCGCTCGGTTGCCCTTGCTCGCTATGGCGTCGGCAAATCTTGGGAGATGTTTCCTGAAGGAACTGGGATGCGAGTGCCGGCCGACGGCAGGATTGCTTGGAATCTTCATTACTTTCCAGTTGGCGCAGAAGGGCCAGGAGATGTCGTGGAAGTCGGTTTGTGGTTCTATCCAGAAGGGCAAACTCCTGAGAAGGAGACTGTCGGTGAGGCGATGTTTAGAGTGGACGGTCTGAAAGGTATGGCTCGAGGCCAGGATATCGTAATACCCCCCCATGGCTACCAGGTATTGCAGGGCACGCACCGTTTGGATGCTCCAGCCGTGATACATAGCTATCGCCCTCACCTTCATATGCGAGGCAGAGTTATGACTATGGAGGCCATTTATCCAGACGGGAAGAAAGAGGTGCTAAGTCAAGTGAATAACTATGACCACAACTGGCAGATAGCATACATGTATGAAGATGATGTAAAGCCATTACTGCCAACTGGCACTATCCTTCAATTCACGTCAGTTTTTGACAACACAGCGAATAATCCAATTAATCCAGACCCAGAGCAGTGGGTTGTTTTTGGCCGCAGAGGTGTTGATGAAATGAGCCATGCATGGGTAGGCATCACCTATATTGATGAGGAACAGTATGCTCAATCGGTCGCTGAGAGGCGAGCCCAACAAGAAATGCTCCGTCTTAATTAGAGCACCCTGAGAGTAGAGGTAGTATTATGCTAGCCCGATTGTTGTTGTTGCTGACGACGTTAGCAGCCGTGTCACCGGTGGTTAAGAGTCAGCAACTGCAGCAAGCTAGCCACTCTGAAGTTCAAGCGGCCGAGGGCCAGCAAGTCTATTCACAGTACTGCTCTGCCTGCCACCTTTCAAACCTCACGGGATCTTTTGAGGCTCCTTCACTAAACGATTTAAACTTCAGAAACAATTGGACCAACCGCAGTGTCTTGGAACTATACGACCTACTCCAACGAACTATGCCGCCCCAGTCTCCAGGGTCACTTAACGGAGAACAATACGCTTCTTTAATTGCATACCTGCTCCAAGAAAATAACATAGAGTCGAACCAAGAAGAGCTGCTTTTGACGGCAAACCAAATTGTTTTCCTCGGAGACGCTTCCTCGAATCGCACTCAGGAACAGCCGCGCTTCCCCATTCCCGGACAAGCAGGCAATACGCCAACTCCAGGAACTAGAGACTCTGTCCCTGAAATAGCTACTATCTATCGAAGTGACCGTGCTGTTACTCGTTCTTTTTTGCCTATCTCAACCTTTCAAAACGTGTCAACAGAGGAGCTTAAAAGTCCAGCTCCAGAGGATTGGACCTATTGGCGCCGAGGCCCAAAAAGCCAAGGTTACAGCCCTTTGGATACCATCAATAAAGAAAATGTGTCGAGGTTGAGTCTTGAATGGGTTTGGGGCATGGAGCCGGGCAGAAGCCAGCCCGCACCTTTAGTGAGAAATGGGATCATTTATATACCCAACTTTGGAAACGTAATTCAAGCCATCAACGGTAGAGACGGAACTTTGCTTTGGGAATACGAGAGGCAGTTCCCCGAGGGTGGTCGGCAAGGAGGGCAGCTCCGCACCATTGCTATGTGGGAAGATATGATCTACGTCGCTACTACGGACGCTCACCTAGTGGCGCTTGACGCGCGGACTGGCGCTGTTAGGTGGGATGTCGAAATTGCAGACGAGGCACTCGGCTACTCAAATACTAGCGGACCAATTGTTGCGGATGGGAAAGTTATTAACGGCATTAACGGATGTACGCGCTTTTTCGAGGAAAGCTGCTTTATCACGGGCCATGACGCACAAACAGGCGAAGAACTCTGGCGCACCTATACAATAGCCCAACCCGGAGAGTTCGGAGACGAAACTTGGGGGGGGCTACCGTTGGAATTCAGAGGTGGTGGAGATGCGTGGATTACCGGTAGTTGGGACCCTGAATTGAATTTAGTCTTTTTCGGTGTCGCACAAGCTAAGCCCTGGATGGCGGCAAGTCGTGGACTGACGACAGAGGACGATACTTTATACACGAATTCCACTCTCGCAATTGATCCGAGTGACGGTCGAATAATCTGGCATAGACAACATGTACCAGGTGAGTCTTTAGATATGGACGAGGCATTTGAACAGGTACTCGTGGATTTGTTTGATGAACCATATTTATTGACAATCGGCAAAAGTGGACTCCTTTGGAAGCTTGACCGCAGAACTGGCGAGTTCCAGGGACTTGCCCAGACTGTATTTCAAAACGTCTTCTCTGAAGTGAATCTGGAAACCGGCGAAGTTAAATATCGTGACGACATTCGCAACATGCAGATAGGGGATTGGTTATCAGTGTGTCCCTCCACTGCAGGAGGCCATAATTGGCAATCCAGCACCTATCACCCGTTATCTAGACAGCTAGTAATACCGCTAAGTCAGTCTTGTATGGAAATGTCTCCAAGAGAGGTAAGCTTTGAAGTTGGAAGCGGAGGCACGATGGCCGACCGCCGATGGTTCCCGATGCCTGGGACCAATGACGAATTTGGCAAACTGGCTGCCTACGAAGTCGATTCGCTCGATGAGAAGTGGAGTATTACCCAACGTGCACCTTTTCTTACCGCCGCTCTATCAACCGCCGGCGGTTTAGTTTTTATAGGCGACTACGATAGATATGTGCATGCCTTTGACATCGATAATGGTGAAGAGCTATGGCGCTCAAGACTTGGCACTTCTGTAGAAGGCTTCCCAGTCACTTTTGCAATCGATGGCGAGCAATATGTGGCATTTACTTCCGGCCGTGAGGGAGGAAGTCCATGGCGCATTGGCAGCTTTCTAGCTCCCGAGCTCGTCAGCCCCGACGGGCACAACGCTCTTTATGTTTTTAAGTTAAATTGAAAATAACGGCGTCCCAAAATCGGTGAGGACCAGATATGACTTCTCATGAAGAGTTTTATCTCGATGAACTTCCTCAGATTAGCAAAGAGATTCTCTCCGTTAGCGACCTAAATCAGCTCGCTAAAACCCTGCTGGAGGAGAATTTCTCAAAAGTCGTAGTAGAAGGTGAAATTTCTAATATAGCAGTGCCAAATTCTGGGCACTGGTATCTCACGCTTAAAGACAAGAAGTCACAAATTCGTTGTGCGATGTTTACCAACCGGAATCGTTTTGTCCGTTTTGAGCCAAAAAACGGAAACTTTATAACAGCGAAAGGGAAGTTAAGTATTTATGGAAGTCGAGGCGATTATCAATTAATTATCGAGAGCATGGAAGAAGCTGGCGAAGGAGCGCTAAAACGAGCCTTTGAAGAATTAAAGTACAAGTTGTTAAAGGAAGGGTTATTCGCGCAAGAGCTTAAACAACCAGTTTCATCCTATTACGGACACATCGGCATTATTACGTCAAGGACAGGGGCTGCGCTCCAAGATATACTTAGCGTGTTTTCACGGCGTTCCCCAGCAACTAAACTAACGTTGTTACCCGTATCTGTTCAAGGAAAAGAATCTGCTTCTGAAATCGCGCATGCAATTCAACTCGCGAATAGGCATAAAGAAAAACTCGGGCTTGAAGCATTAATAATCAGTCGTGGCGGCGGATCCCTTGAGGACTTGCAGGCGTTCAACGAAGAAACAGTTGCACGGGCAATCTGGACCAGCGAATTATCAATTACCAGCGCGGTAGGTCATGAGGTTGATGATACGATAGCCGATGTCACCGCCGACTGAAGAGCACCTACACCATCGGCTGCCGCTGAAATCATGAGTACTCATCAAGACGATTATCACGAACATTTAACTGATATTTCCGCAAGCCTTAAGTTCAGACTTAAAGCTAAGATGATCGCCATGCAAGAGCGAATAAGCCTGTTGAAAAATAGACTAAAGAGCCCAAGTCGAAAGCTTCAAGAGCATGCCCAGGATCTTGATCGACTAGAGAATCAAATTCTTCTTTTAACGAAAAACCAATTCGTTAACAAACAACTTGAAATTAGTTTTCTTCGACAATCTTTGTTAGGACAATCCCCTAAAAATAAGATCAAATGGAACCTTTCAGAACTCAACACCAAAAGAAATATACTTTTACAATCACTAAGAAACAGTTACGAGAGAAAGAAGTCGGCTCTCGTATCACTAAGCCGGGGATTAGAAACAGTCAGCCCACTCAGCACTTTGGATAGAGGCTATAGCATTACTTTCACTTCCCAATCAGCACCAATAAAATCAGCAGATAGGGTCAAAGTAGGTGACAGGATTCGTTCGCATTTATATCGCGGAAATATTGAATCTATCGTATCAAAGATTGAGATTAACAAGGATTGAATAAATCATGCGATATTCAAAATTATTAATTTATCTCCTTCTATCAAAAATGGCAGTGATAAGCGTCTATGCAAACGTAGAAGTTTCAACTATGCCTCGATCATCAATGGTGCCCGGAGGAATCGCCGTTATACCGACAAGCAAGGCAGCAGTTAACGGTAGTTATCGAAACGAAAGAATCATGCTCATCAATTATGAGGGAAAGCAATTCGCAGTTGTCGGGATCCCCTTGACTGTAAGCGTTGGGAGTCAAAGCCTTAACTTAACGTTAGCTGATGGCAGAGAGGAGACAGTGGCATTTCAGGTGCAGGAAAAGTCTTATAGAGAACAGCACTTGACTATCACTAACAATAGACAAGTAAACCCAAACGCCGAGGACATGCAGAGAATAACTCGCGAACGCGTTGAGATGGACACGGCATTTTCGACTTGGACTGACGATTTAGCGCCAGTATTTCAAATGTCCTCACCAGTTGAAGGCATCAGAAGCAGCTCTTTTGGCTTGAAAAGATTCTTTAATGGACAAGCTCGCAGTCCTCACTCTGGAATGGATATAGCGGCAGATGAAGGCACCCCAATATATGCCCCGGCGCCAGGAGTTATCCGAGCAACCGGCAACTATTTTTTCAACGGAAATACGATAATACTAGACCACGGTCATGGGTTAATTTCATTATATTGCCATATGAACACCATTGACGTTGAAATTGGTTCGACCGTAGAGGCAGGCGAGCAAATAGGACGAGTCGGTCAGACCGGCAGAGTAACCGGCCCTCACCTTCACTGGAGTATTAATCTAAACAATACCCGTGTCGATCCGGCACTTTTCCTCTTTGACTAATAGATGACACAACTTTGGACTGCGGTGTTCCCACATCGATTTAATTCTGGGGCATCAAATCAAGTTTGAAACATTAATCAACGGTATAGTAGGATCTTAGTATTCACATAAGGGATAAGGGCGCGATGAGTAAGCGAGAACAGCAAAGAAAAATAAAAGAAGAGAAGCAAAAGGCAGCCCAACAGCGGGATAACTTCAATAGAATGGTCAAGAGAGGGTTTTTATTAGTAGTGATCCCTCTTCTCATAATTTCCGCGGCCTACGTTTTACTTAATCAAGGTCCAACATACTCTGCCACCGAAATTGCTGAAAATGACCATATAAGGGAGTCGGGGGAAAAGCCTGTCAGCATTGTTGTCTATGCCGATTTTCAATGTCCTGCCTGCGCGATCGAACATCAGACAATGTCGCAGATCTGGCCTTCAATTAGAGAATCTGCGCAACTAGTTTTTCGCCACTTCCCGGTAACGAATACGCATCGACATGCGTGGACTGCTTCACTCTATGCTGAGGCCGCTGGAAAACAGAGTCGATTTTGGGAAATGCATGACTACCTCTTCGCGACGCAATCTATATGGGCGAACTTATCTGATGTAGAAAACGAATTCGATAGTTACGCTCTCGAATTAAACTTAGATATCGAAAAGCTTCACTCTGACATACAGTCTGATGAGGTTGTTATGAAAATAAGAAACGATTTAAGGGGAGGAACAGCGTCAGGAGTACGTGCAACGCCGGCTGTGTTTGTCAATGGGCGCCAAATTAACAACCCCAGTCGCTCCCGAATCGTTGAGGCTGTTAGAGAGGAAACTAGCGCTGGCTAGATCAATTTGAATTATTGTCCATCGCTAACTGACAAAATTTTCGAAACAGATAGGCGCTACGAGGAGTATCCGAAACTTGACTGGATAAGCGGACTGGATCAAGCCCCTCTTCTTCAATCGTTATACGACGCTCGTCTATGTACTTCTGCATAATCCTTTTTGAAAATTCAGGGTGGAACTGAACCCCCCAAGTCCTATTCCCTAACCTGAACGCTTGGACGATACCTGAGCGACCTGAAGCAAGCTTCACCGCGTCGGCGGGTAGCTTAACCACCGACTGCTGATGTGAGACATGGACTGAGAATCGTTCTGGCAATACTTTGAATAAATGGTCCCTTTTCGCCAACTCAGTCAGATTTATTTGTATCGTTCCGATACTTCGACCATTTGCATTAAAGTCAACCTTGCCGCCAAAAGTCCACGCTAATAGCTGATGTCCGTAGCAAACCCCCAAGATAGGTATACCTAACTGATGCGCTTCCTTAATGTAATTCGCCGCTATAAAATTCCAAGACGCTTCATCCGTAATATAAGCTGGAGAACCTGTAACTATTATGGCTCGTATCTGACCCAAGTCTATTAGGTCCTCCTCTAAATGAAGAGACTTCGTAATGAATAATTCTTCCTTCAGGCCCGAACAGTCAATGAACCAATCCTCAAAATCCTCGCCTGCATCAAGTAAGCCTGCAATGGTATGGCCAGTTTTTAGGATGAGTATTTGTTTATTTTCTGACATCAGAAAACCTAAAGCGCCCTTTATTCAGGATTCGGAAACTTGCTTTGGCAATAATCAAATGTGTTAGGGTCGATATTGCCCCCAGACAATACAATAGCGACGTTTTTACCGGAGATGTCTATCTTCCTCTCCAATAAAGCTGCCAAGCCAACCGCTCCGCCAGGTTCTATGACTAGTTTTAAATGTCGAAAAGCAAAAGCGACCGCAAAAGCTATCGAATCTTCCGACACAACTAAAAAGTCATCAACAGTTTTGCTGTTTACTGACCAGGTCATCTCGCCAGGAGTGCTGGCCATTAATGAATCACACATCGTCGGGACTTCCCCCGATATTTGAACTCTATGTCCTGCAGCCTTTGATAGGGCATGATCATCGTACCGCTCTTGCTCAACTCCAAAAATGCGAACTGTAGGCAACAAGTTTGTTATTGCAGTCGAAGTCCCTGCGAGCAAACCGCCTCCGCCGCAGGGCGAGAGAAAAGTGTCTAATTTTTGTTGAATCGCATTTAATTGATCAACAATTTCTAAACCAACTGTCCCCTGACCCGCCATCACATCGAAGTCCTCGAATGCTGGCACGAGTGTGGCTCCCGTTTCTTTCGCTATATCCTCAGCTATTCTTTCTCTGGACTCCGTCGCTCTATCGTACTCAATAACCTTTGCACCAAGGCGCAGAGTTCCTTCCAACTTTAATCTAGGAGCATCTGAAGGCATTACAATGGTCGCACTCATACCGAGCTTTTTTGCTGCTAAAGCTATGCCCTGAGCGTGATTTCCCGAAGAGAAAGCCACCACTCCTCGCTTTTTTTGACTGGAGTCTAACTGGCAAAGCCTGTTGTAAGCGCCCCTAAACTTAAATGCTCCTATGTGTTGACAGTTTTCGAGCTTGAAATAAACATTCGCATTAAAACGACTATTCACATAGTAATTTTCCAATAATGGAGTATTTACCGAGATTCCCGAGAGTCTCTCTGCAGCTGACCTGATATGACTAAGTGTAAGTGACATAGCTACCGCTTCAAATATCGCTTGTTATTCTTGATCTGTCTTCTCCGCACAATTTTTCGCTGCGGAAGATTCTCCTCTTCCTTAGTAAAAGGGTTACCCTCGCCTCTCATCTCTATTCTCACAGGTGTCCCCTGCAGTTTAAGAGCGTTACGGAAGGTTTTCTCAAGGTAACGATTATAGTGCCTTGGGATTTTATCTATTTGTTTCCCATGAATGATTATCCTGGGTGGGTTTTTACCACCCGCATGCGCATAGCGTAATTTTATTCTTCTACCATTTATTACCGGTGGAGCATGATCTTTTACAGCTCCTTGAAGGATTTGAGTAAGTTTACTAGTAGAAAGCTGATTTCTCGCCGACTCAAAAGCAGCATGGATTGACTCATAAATTTTCCCAACCCCACTACCATGTCGAGCTGAAATAAAATGGACCGCAGCAAAATCAATAAACCTAAGTCGTCGTCGGACTTCAGACTTAATCACCTCTTTCTCCTCAGCCTCCATCCCATCCCATTTATTTATAGCGACCACCAGCGCTCTTCCGCTGTCAACAACATAGCCCAAAAGATGCAAATCTTGTTCAACAATACCCTCTCTAGCATCGATCAATAAAACGACGACGTTCGAATCCTTAATTGCTTGTAGTGATTTCACAACCGAGAATTTCTCTACTACTTGTTTTGTTTTACCGCGCTTCCTAATTCCTGCCATATCAATAAGCGTGTATTTCCGGCCTCTCCGCTCGAAGGGGATGTACAAACTATCCCTCGTAGTTCCTGGTTGGTCGTATACTACAACTCGTTCTTCGCCTAGCATTCGATTCACTAACGTTGACTTTCCAACATTAGGCCGCCCAGCAATCGCGATTTTCATACTCTGACAAGCGAAACTCTGTGAATCATCTTCAGTCTCGTCAACGAGATGGTCCTCTAACGCACTCTGCAACAATAGTTTAACGCCACGGCCTTGAGTTGCTGTAATCGGAAATATTGAGGAAGTTCCAAACTTTTGAAAATCAGCGACGGCTTGATGAGGATCAGTTCCGTCTACTTTATTCACTACCAAGGTAGTCTTTTTATGGTTTTTTCGTAGGAAATCAAAAATTTTTTCGTCGTCGGGAGTTAAGCCATCTTTCGCATCAACGAGGAACAAACAGATTGATGCTTCGTCGATCGCTTGAAGCGCTTGTAGCGCCATTTCCTTATCAATACCCTTCTCGTCACCGGTAATACCCCCGGTATCAATTACAATAAATGATTTACCGCTGTACTCAGCTTCTCCGTACTGCCTGTCCCTAGTAAGTCCCGGAATATTTGCGACAATAGCATCTCGAGACGATGTTAACCGGTTGAATAAGGTCGACTTCCCAACATTAGGTCGTCCGACGAGGGCGATAACTGGCCTCATGAAGAGCCTGCTTGATGTGTTTTTTAAGGATTTATTCGATGGTCAAAGATACTAATGACCCGCCGTTACCATATACAATAAGACTGCCATCCTCTACGATCAGGTTAGATCTGACGCCGTCATTATCTATACGTGTCCGTCCGATTATTCGACCATCAATTTGCGATATCAAGTGCAAATAACCTTCAAAATCCGCCACAGCCACATAGTTGGAAATTGTTTTTGGCGCTGTCAAATCTCTGTATTGCAGTTCCTCGTTTTGCCATACCACATCGCTTGAATTGTCTCTTACTGCAACAAGATGACTCTCGTCGTTGCTGTAATAAATATTACCAAACCCCTGATCCATTCCATGATAGCTCGATGCTTCCATACCCCAAACTATGCGACCTGTAGCAGTATCAAATGCCATCAGATTTCCCTGGTAGCTTGACGCTAATATCCGCGCCCCATCTAACAATAAATCTCCATCAACATCGATAACTCGCTCAATATCATATTGTCCATCTGGCACTGCCACCCTCTCTTCCCAACTCCAAACACCGTCTTCCGCAGCGACGGAAACTAGAATACCATTGCTAAATCCAGCAACGACTGTGCCTTCAGAGGTCAAAACTGGGGAAGAGGTCCCGCGCAGCGTAAGTGCCGGCAACGTCGTTTCGTAAGTCCAACGTTGCAGACCATTTTCTCTATCCACGGCGACTAGCTTACCGTCCACCGTTTGGACCACCACGATATCTCCATCGGTCTTAGGCTGAGACAAGATCTCACTCGATACACGTGTTCGCCACACCTCCTGCCCGTCAGACTGGCTAAGCACGACTAGCTCTGCCGCCTCTGTCCCAACCATTACAATTCCGTCACCCGCTCCAACTCCACCTGTAATGCTGGTCTCGAGCTCAGTTAGCCACATCAGATCGCCGTTGGTGCTATTTACAGCGACGACATCACCATCATCACTCGCAGCAAAAACAAACCCGCCGTCCACAACGGGAGTTAGTTTTTTAAAACTATCTCCCTGTCCGTTGCCAATGTTAATTCTCCAATCCCGACTTATTGTTACCTCAGTTTGAATATCCTCGAGTTCAGCCGGCGCTCTGGGGTTATCATCTTCACCGAAAGGGTTACGAACCCAGCTAGAAATATTTGCGCAGCCATTCAATACCAACAACATCAAAACGACATGCAATAATCTCATAGGCATACAGCGGGTTCTTGTATTAAAATGAGGTAACATAAACGCAATTATCCGGCATTATTTATCGTTTGGTAATTCTGAAAGTTTCATTTGTAACATCTCACTAACCGACCCCGCTTGTTGCGCAGCAACATAGGCGTCACGCGCATCTAGGTTTCGATCCATAGCCACGTAAATATCCCCCCTCAACTCTGCATAACCCGCCTCAAAAGGACCTGGTATAACACTATTAACCAATTCCAAAGCTCGCTCAGCTTCGCCTTTCGATAAAACAATTCTTGCCAACCTCAACGTAACAGTTAAAACCAAGCCCTCGTCTTCACTATCAAACAGACTAGCTTGAGGGTTTTGTAGCACCCACGTTAAGGCTTCTTCTGCTGCGTCCAAGTTACCCTCGCTTACTTGCTGTTGTGCAGCAAATAAAGCACCATAATAGGCGTATACACTGCCACTATGCGACACCATTAACTCATTCGATATGTTAATTATATCAGCTCGTTCTTCCTGAGTAGTCGACTCACCAGGTGAGACTAGCGAGAGCTCGAGGATTTCCTCATACAAGTCCGAAGCTTGCTCAGAGGCGGTCACTTGACTATTTTGCCAAAGCAACCAGCCGCCATAGCCTCCGAAAACAAAGACTGCTATCGCAACCAACTGCTTACCATTTTCATCCCACCACTTTTTGAGCGCTTCTATAGTTTCTTCTTCTTCTGCTTGTAAACTCACAAATAGCTCCAGGGTCTAAATTTTTTAGTCTCGTATACAGTGAAAATCATTTCAATTTAAATTGACCACAGATTTTACAGGTTTGTGCACCCACAGACACCCTAAAAGTGCTCTACCGATTTCAAATTCCAAGAAAATTCCTCAACTCTTCTGAAATATTACTGATTTTGACCATCCTGGATTCGCCTGAATCATCTAATCGGCGAATTTTTGCGTGGTCAACGTTTTCCTCAGACGAGTCATTCTCTAGAATTACTGCCAAACTTGCTCCACTGCTGTAAGCTTTTTTCAACTGGTTGTTGAATTTACCACCGCCACAATGGCAAAGGACTCCAAGGCTTTGATAGTCTTTACGAATAACCTTGGCTAAGGCCAATCCTTGCGCTTCAAGGTTTTTCCCGACAATCGCAACAAAAACATCAATCTGTTTGAGCTCAGAGCTTGGAACCTTCCCCAGAGAATCTAGCATAAGGACTAATCGCTCCATGCCGATAGCAAAACCGCAAGCGAAAGTCTCCTTCCCTCCTAGCTGTTTGACTAATCCATCATAGCGGCCTCCGCCACAAACAGCGCCTTGAGCTCCCAAGGCATCAGTCGTCCATTCATAAACACAATTATTATAATAATCCAAGCCTCTCACCAGTCTAGGATTTTCAACATAATTTATCCCAGTCAATTCAAGTAGTTCTTTTAATTTATCATAATGTATTTGGCTATCTTCACTGACAAAGTCAAGAAGATTAGGCGCAGCCTCAATTGCTAATTGCACATCAGAATTCTTACTATCTAGGATACGCATCGGATTAGAGTGCATGCGATTAAGTGCATCCTCGTCCAACAATTGAGTTTTTGTAGACAAATACTCGGTAAGAGCGTTTGCGTAAGCTTTGCGATCCTCTGACGCTCCAATATTATTTATTTCAAGAGTTAAATCCGCAGCCAAGTCTAATTCTTGCCATAGCATTTGTGCGACTTGAAGCACCTCAACATCTATATCTGGACCTTGCATACCAAACGCTTCGACCCCGAACTGATGAAACTGACGATAGCGACCTTTCTGAGGGCGTTCATGTCTAAACATAGGACCCTGATACCATAGTCGTCTCTGTTGATTATAAAGCAGACCATTCTGTTCACCAGCCCTGACGCAAACCGCAGTGCCTTCCGGCCTTAAGCTTAGGCTGGTGCCGTTGCGATCTTCAAATGAATACATCTCTTTTTCGACGATGTCAGTTACTTCGCCAATCGATCTTTTAAACAGCTGTGTCTGCTCGACTATTGGAAAGCGGATTTCTTCATAGCCGAAACGCTTAACAACTCTTGAGAAAGTTTTTTCGAGAAATTGCCATGTAGGAGACTGATCAGGAAGTATGTCGTTCATTCCTCTGATCGCTTGTAATTTTTTCATATCGAATCAATCCGTCGCTATTATATCTTTGTCAGCAGCTTCCTTTGACTCAACACGTTTGCGAACCATCGCCTCTAGATCGTCTATAAGGTTTGTATTAGTTATTTTATGATTGGGAACCCCATCAACATAAACAAGATTTTTTGGGCTTGCACCAGTCAAACCAACTTCTGCTATTTTTGCTTCCCCAGGACCATTAACTATGCACCCAATTATAGCGACATCAACAGGGGTAACGATATCCTCTAGCCGTGTTTCTAACTCATTAACAACCGATATAACATCAAAATTCTGTCGGGAACAACTCGGGCAGGCGACTAAGTTTACCCCTCTATGCCTCAACCCAAGGGACTTTAGTAAATCAGAGCCAACTTTGACTTCCTCAACAGGATCAGAGGCCAGCGATACTCTTATTGTGTCTCCTATTCCATCCATGAGCAAAGACCCTAAACCAACTGCTGATTTTACAGTGCCTGAGCGCATTCCCCCCGCTTCAGTAATACCCAGATGAAAAGGTTGATCAACTTGTTGTGCTAGACCTCGACAAGCCTGTAAAGTCATGAATATTTCGGATGCTTTCAAACTAATTTTAAAGTTATGAAAGTCAAGCTTATCTAGGGTGTCAATTTGTGTAAGCGCTGATTCAATCATTGCATCAGCGGAAGGTTCTTTATATTTCCGCAGAAGTGATTTACCCAGCGAGCCCGCGTTCACCCCTATACGTAATGGAATCTGTTTATCTTTTGCGGAATCCACGATCGACTTAACCCTATCTACATTTCCAATATTCCCTGGGTTTATGCGAAGGCAGTCAGCGCCATACTCAAGTACTTTCAGAGCGATTCGATAATCGAAGTGAATATCCGCCACCAAGGGCGTTCTCACCTGCTCTCGTATACTCTTAAATGCATCTGCCGCTTCCATGCTAGGCACTGAAACACGAACAATATCTACCCCAGCCTTTTCCAAACGGCGGATTTGGGCAAGGGTCGTTTGGACATCTGTAGTCTCAGTATTTGTCATACTTTGGACAGAAATAGGAGCGTCTCCACCGACCGCAACATCGCCAACCATGATTTGACGGGTTTTTCTTCGCGAGATAAATTTACTAGATGCCATGAAATTATATCCCTAAAATAACACTAGCCAAATTATCAATTCGCAGGACATCTTCAGCCAACATAATATCTCTAGATGCAGTTTCTATTGACGGCGGACTATTACTACTTCCTGAAGAAAGAATATCGGGACGATCCAGCATTGTTACGTTGCCAAGCTCTTGAGTCGCATCACTACCAAAGATATTGCTATAGACCCAGAGTACAGCAAATAACAAAATAAATAAAACCACAGAGAATACAACTATAAGGCGATTTTTAACTTTCTGCTTTTGAGGCGTGACTTTATCAACTCTACCCTCATTCTCTTTAGAAATAAATTTCTCATACAATCCGATAATCTCAGTCGGATTCAAATCTAGAAGTTCAGAATAGTTTTTCAGATAACCTTTAACAAAAATAGCGCCAGGTAGCTTATCAAAATTATTAGCTTCTAAAGATTTTACATAATGATTGGTAATGTGCAGCTTAATAGCAATTTCACTTCTTTTAATACCCCTGCTTAGCCTCTCTTCACGAAGCCGCGCGCCTACAGTAATAGGCTTGTTCTTAGCCTTAGTACTTTCTAACTCGTTGAGGGGGACGTCTGCCATTTTTAATTCTCTAAGAAAGTATAATTACGATCGGTATAAAAACCCTATACTCAAAATTAAACCCCCACACCAGCATCAGATTTTCCGAAAAGCCGAGACAGTTTACGTTACATGCTTTCTGCCGCAGTAGCCAGTTTCCCAGTTAACTTAACCTTTTCATTTACTTTACTCATTCTTCGCTGATGTCTAATACTGCGAGAAGTCTGATCCGAGACATCTCCAACTAGTTGGCCGCACGCTGCCCCAATATCGTCAGCACGGGTGGTTCGAACAGTAACGGTATGACCAGCTTTTCTTAAAATTTCCCTAAAGTTAGAGACGGATGCATTACTTGGACGTTCATAGTCGCTTAACTCAAAAGTGTTAAAAGGGATTAAGTTAATTTTACTCGGAAGAGAGGCTAATAACTCAGATAGATCTCTAGCGTGCTGACGATGATCATTCACCCCTTTTATCAAAGTATATTCAATAAGTGGCACCCGATTATCCGACAAACTTGCCATATAAGATTTGACACTTTGAAGTAACTCTGCAATTGGGTACTTTCTGTTAATCGGCATAATTTGATTACGAAGCCCATCATTGGGGGCATGCAGCGAGATGGCTAACGAAGCTTCCGTCAATCCAATCATTTTATTTATCGCTGGAACAACTCCAGAGGTGCTTATAGTAACTTTACGTTTTGAAAGGCCATATGCAATGTCTTCCATCATGATATTAACACTGTCAATCACATTGTCGAAATTGAGCAACGGCTCACCCATACCCATCATAACAACATTACTTACCGGATGATTTCCAGGCTGCTCGTAATTACCAAGTTTTTTATTTGCCCACCATAGCTGTCCTATTATTTCAGCCACGCTCAAATTACTGTCAAATCCTTGTTTACCAGTCGCACAGAAAGTGCAATCCAGCGAACACCCGGCTTGCGAGGAAATACACAAAGTGCCTCTACCCTCTTCTGGTATATAGACCATTTCAACCCTGCTGCCGCTGGCCACCTCAACGATCCACTTGCGGCTTCCATCGGTAGAGAAAAATTCGTCGCGAACATCAGGCAATCTAATTTCTCCGATTTCATGCAGTCGCTCACGCAATATCTTACTAATGTCACTCATTAAGTTAATGTCAGTAACACCGCGTTGATGTATCCATTTCATAACCTGACTAGCTCGAAATGGTTTTTCTCCCAGATCTTCAAACAAACAAGTCAGACCACTCAATGTTAGACCAGCCAGATTAATTTTATTTCCATCTGTCATGATGTACGTCTCGAAAATAACCTTTTTTAGGAACAGATCTCATCACTACTAAAAAAATATTCTACTTCTCGTGCGGCTGATTTTTGAGAGTCAGATCCATGAACTGCATTTGCATCAATCGAGGAAGCAAAATCAGCGCGTATCGTGCCAGATTTAGCCTCCGCTGGGTTTGTTGCACCCATAAGCTCCCTATTAAGCGCAATCGCATTGGCCCCCTCCAAAACTTGGACCATCACTGGTCCCGAGGTCATGAATTTTATCAAGTCGCCATAAAACCCCTTGCCTTTGTGCTCGGCATAAAAGCCACCAGCAGAATCCTCGTCCAGTTGGACCATCTTCGCCCCCACAATTTTTAGACCAGCCTTCTCAAAACGACCGTAGATTTCTCCAATAACGCTTTTGGAGACTGCATCAGGCTTTATTATAGAAAGAGTACGTTCAATCACTATTAAACTCCCACTTGTTAAGAATATGCAAAAACGCGCGCATTATACGTGAGAATAGCGGGCTTTAGCATACATTTTTATATTGACTGACCGTATACCGGAATTGGCTTTGAAGACCTTAATCAGTCACTTCCTCTATCCAAGCTGACTGGATAGCCTCTAGAATTTTTTCCCCGCCCCGATCTTGGTCATCTGTGAAGTCATCAAGCTCACAGACCCATCTATGGAGATCCACAAAATTTACATACTGGGGATTTGTATCTGGATGACGTTCAACCAACTCTATTGCGATATCGAAAACATCCGTCCATTTCATGAGACCTAACCCCTCTAATGATCTTCGGATACCATATTTATCGTGTATTTTGGAATTTCTATGACTAAATCCTCGCTGGAGACTGTTGCCTGACAACTTAAACGAGATTCAGGTTCCAATCCCCAAGCCTTATCAAGATAGTCCTCTTCATTCTCATCTGCGTCTGCGAGAGACGAAAAACCGCTTTTTACAATTATATGACAAGTCGTGCACGCGCAGGATTTCTCGCAGGCGTGTTCTATTGATACCCCATTAGCTAGCGCAGCATTAAGGATACTGTCACCCTCATTAGAGTCAAACTGCGCCCCGTCTGGACATATGACCTCATGAGGCAGGATTGTTATTTTAGGCATAATAATCAACGTATCTAATTAAATTAATCATTCTCAATTTTATCAATTTTTTCACCTTTTAGCGCGTTAGCCATATGCAGATCCATTCGCCGATTCGCAAATTCGCTACTTATACGATTTAACTCTTCAGTCGCCTCGCGAATTTGCAGAGCCGTACCACTCTCTAGAAGCTTGGACAAATTGTTTTTTGCAGCCGACAACCTAGACTCTTCTGTGTCGTTTAATAGCTCTCGGTCAGATTCCATTGCTGAGGATATAGATTCTATAAGCTGCCTAGCATCAAGCTGAGACTCTTTTAGTGATCTAACATCCATATCTAGATTCGCATTTTGATAAGACGCCTCTAGAATTTCCTCAACCATATTCGAGTCCAATCCAAAACTTGGCTTAACCTGGATCTCTGCCTTTTTCTGAGTGCTCAATTCCTCAGCCATTACGCTGAGCAAACCATCGGCATCTACCTGAAACTTTACTCTCACCTTTGCCGCGCCAGCTACCATCTTTGGGATTCCTTTAAGTTCAAACTTAGCTAGTGACCGACAGTCACTAACCAGCTCCCGTTCCCCTTGAACAACATGAATAGTCATAACTGATTGCCCGTCCTTGAAGGTTGTAAAATCTTGGGCCTTAGCGACTGGAATAGTGGTGTTTCTAGGAATTATTTTCTCAACCAATTCCCCCATAGTCTCTATTCCCAAGGACAAAGGGCTTACATCTAATAACAGAAAGTCTTCAGTGGTTTTGTTTCCTGCAAGAACTTCAGCCTGAATACCGGCACCGACCGCTACAACTTTGTCCGGATCAATTCTAGTCAAAGGTGACTTTTCAAAATATTTTTCAACTGCCTCCCGAATCACTAGCGAGCGAGTTGAACCCCCAACCATCACAATGTTATCAATGTCTTTTACAGACAAAGACGAATCGCGAAGCACTCTACGACAGGTATTGATCGTTTTCTGAACAAAAGGCCTACAAATATCAGCGAACTCATTTCGGTTTAGTGATGCTCGCCAACCTTTAAATTCCAGATCAATGCACTCATCGACACTTAATTGATGCTTCACCGAATTAGCATAGGAAACTAATTCGGATTGTTCCGCCAAGTTTAACTCATCGATCTTAAGACCACTCGAACCCATCCAAGCGCAAATGGCATGATCTATATCATCCCCGCCCAGACTTGTATCACCGCCTGTCGCGAGAACTTCAAAGATACCCTTACGCAAACTAAGAATGGAAACATCGAACGTTCCTCCGCCCAAATCATATACGACTACATTTTCTTCTTCATTTCTATCAAGCCCATAGGCTAAAGCCGCCGCCGTAGGCTCATTGAGTAATCTAAAGACTTTCAAACCTGCCAGCTTTGCCGCTTGTTTTGTTTGTTGACGTTGTGCGTCATTAAAGTAAGCCGGCACCGTGATTACAGCGCCCTCAATTGGCTCCCCAAAGCCTTGACTTGCCCGAGATGCGAGTTTAGCTAAAATATCTGAGGAGACTTGTATTGGATCTTTGATACCGGCGTCGGTGATAATTGCAGGCGAACTATCATCTCGATTTGAATCAAAAATATACTGCTTAAATTGAGCTATTTTGACCGCCTCTGATTTACTGCGCCCAAGTAGTCTCTTAACCGAACTAACTGTATTTTTAGGGTCTCGTTTAGCTTTCGTCTGAGCAGGTCGGCCAACGACTGGTGCACTGTCGGAATTGTAATATACCACCGAAGGCAATAATTCTGACCCCAACTTATCCGGTAGAATCTCGACTACACCATTATAACCGCTAGAAATTAATGAATTAGTGGTTCCCAAGTCGATACCGACCGCCAACTTCTTTGCGCCTGCTATACTCGGTTTACCGGGTTCTGAAATTTGTAGAAGAGCCATAAATAGCTACTTAGTATCCAAGACGAATTTCCTCGCTTTCCTCGATTTCACTCAAGAGTTTGAAAAGAAACTGTAGTTCATGAAACGCTCTCTTTGCTGAAGATAAATCGTCTTTCACCACGTCTTCATGAAAATTCGATTGCTTCTCCGATATCTTGACCTGCACATTATCTTTTAAAGCTTCAAGCTTGGGTAATGCTGAGTCGTCTTTAGGTAAGTCATCAAGCGATTCACGCAGTTGCATTTGCTCCATTAGAAGCTCCATACTCAAGTCTTCCTGACCAACACTTGCTATGTCTTTCCCTCGCAGCGTCAGGACATATCCCGCTCGCTTAAGAGGCGACTTCAATGTTTCATACGCATCATTTATATAACTTGCGGATGATAAGGCGGACATCTTTTCGCTCTCAGGCGAATTCGAGTATTTATCAGGGTGAAACTCCAACTGGAGTTTATGGTATTCGGCCACAAGCTTTCGAGAATCTAGGTTATATGATTCAGGCAAATTGAAAAGTTGAAAGTAATTCTGATCTACTATCTGCACAGCGAGTCTTTGAGGTAAGGAACCCCGCGTTATTAATCTTTATTTTTAGATATCGTACTAGAGCACCCTAAACGCTAAAGCTTTCTCCACAACCGCATTCGCCCTTCGCGTTTGGGTTCTTGAATTCGAAACCCTCATTAACTCCTTGTTTGACAAAGTCCATTTCTGTGCCCTTCACGTACACTAGGCTCTTTTGGTCAACCACAATCTTGATGCCTTGATTCTCAAAAACTTCATCACCATTCTTTAGCTCATCTACAAATTCTAGAACATAAGCCATACCAGAACACCCCGTAGTGGTGACACCGACACGTATACCAAGCCCATGTCCGCGTGTTTCTAACTGCGAAGCTATATGTTCTGCCGCGGAATTGGTTACGGAAATTGTCATATCTATTTTAAATTCCCTACTTAACTGGAACTGTCGCCCTCTCGCTTGGCTTTGACATCAGCGATAGCAGCTTGAATTGCATCTTCAGCTAACACCGAGCAGTGTATCTTTACTGGAGGCAATCCTAGCTCATCAGCGATATCTTTATTTTTGATCTCCTTCGCTTGGTCTAGTGAACGACCTTTTACCCATTCCGTCAATAGAGAGCTAGATGCGATAGCCGATCCACAACCGTAAGTTTTAAACTTTGCATCTTCAATTACGCCTTCATCATCTACTTTAATTTGAAGCCGCATAACGTCCCCACAAGCCGGGGCCCCAACCATTCCGGTCCCGACATTTGCATCATCATCATCCAATTTACCCACATTCCTTGGATTTTCATAGTGGTCTAGTACTTTATCTGAATAAGCCATGATGTCCTCACAAGCCCCAAAAAGTTAATTAATTTATACTAAATGGCTAATCGCTTTAATGCGCCGCCCATTTAACTTGATCTAAATCGACGCCATCCTTATACATATCCCACAATGGCGAAAGTTCTCGCAATTTTCCTACCGCGTCATGTATCTTTTCGATAGCGTAGTCAATTTCTTCCTCTTTAGTAAATCTACCAACGGTTATTCGCAATGAGCTATGCGCCAACTCATCATTTAAGCCTAACGCCCTCAAAACATAGGATGGCTCTAAACTAGCAGATGTGCAAGCGGATCCGGAAGATACCGCAAGGTCTCTGAGTGCCATCATCAAAGATTCGCCCTCCACAAAGTTAAAGGAGATATTCAAGTTCCCTGCAACACGGTGGTTGATATCTCCATTAACATATACTTCTTCTATGTCTTTCAGACCCTCTAAAAGGCGATTTCGAAGCGCTAAAACTCTCTTATGCTCTTCATGCATTTCCTCTTTCGCAAGACGATAAGCCTCGCCCATACCAACAAGCTGATGAGTAGGTAGGGTTCCAGAACGCATACCTCTCTCATGGCCACCGCCGTGCATTTGCGGCTCTATACGAACACGTGGCTTTCGCCGCACATACAATGCACCGACCCCTTTAGGGCCATAAATCTTATGGGCAGTTAGCGACATTAAGTCTACTTTCATGGTTTCTAAATTGATCTCCAGCTTGCCAGGGCTTTGCGCAGCATCAACGTGAAAGATAACTCCTTTCTCTCGGGTAATCTTGCCAATCGCTTCAATATCATTAACAACACCGATTTCATTGTTAACATGCATCAACGTTACCAGGATGGTATCGGAACGTAGGGTACTCGCAACAAGTTCAGGCGATATAATTCCCTTATCATCCGGATCTAGGTACGTCACGTCATACCCCTCTCTCTCTAACTGTCTGCAGCTGTCGAGAACGGCCTTATGTTCTATTTTGGAAGTGACTATATGTTTACCTTTCTTACTGTAAAAGTGTGCAATACCTTTTATCGCCAAATTGTTAGCTTCCGTAGCGCCAGATGTCCAAACAATTTCCCGAGGATCACAGACCAACAAGTCGGCCACCTGCCTTCGAGCAGTTTCGACAGCTTCCTCAGCTTTCCAACCAACCGAATGTGAACGGCTTGCCGGATTGCCATAATTACCCTCCAGAGTTAAACACTCCATCATTTTTTCGGCCACGCGAGGGTCTACCGGTGTCGTTGACGAATAATCTAAATAAATAGGGAACTGCATGCTTTTCTCCACCTACACTTCGTTAGAAACTAGCGGCGGGCAATCGTAGATTTTGCTCACCAATACCACACATACGTATCTGTTTACGATCCTGGTTTTTTGCAATTTCTTTCACTTCGTTTTTCGTGACTAGGTCAGCCAAACTTATACTCTGTAGGAAAGAATGAATTTGACCACTTAAATCTTCCCAAAGATGATGAGTCAGACAAATCTCACCCCCTTGGCAGTCTCCCGAACCCCTGCACTTAGTTGTGTCGACAGACTCGTCGACCGCATCGATAATTTCTGCGACGTAAATCGCCGCAGGTTGTCTTTGAAGTTGATATCCGCCACCTGGGCCGCGAACACTGTTTACTAAGGAACTCTTCCGCAACTTAGCGAATAGCTGCTCCAAATATGACAATGAAATCGCCTGCCTTTGAGAAATATCTGCCAAACTAACAGGGCCATGACCATCATGAAGCGCTATATCAAGCATGGCAGTTACTGCATAACGCCCTTTAGTTGTTAACCTCATAACATTTCTATACGATTTAGTATTAATTTTCCCGGTATTATTAAATACCTAAGTAAAATAGTCAAGTATAGGTTCATGCCAGACGTCAATTCGTTAAAGCAATTAACACAGGCGGTTTGCGCACTAAAAAAGAAAATTATTAGTGACTTTAGCAACAATCAAAGCAGACACTGAAATCGAAGATATAATTGACTATGAAAACTGATTTGCATTGCCATAGCCATTTTTCCGACGGGAAACACTCACCATCCTTTCTCATAAAGCGAGCAGAAGAGAACAAAATTACGCACCTTGCCATCACAGATCATGATTTTATGACAGCAACGACGGAAAGGAATTCCAAGGTTCAAATAATCAACGGTGTTGAAATTTCTTGTAACTGGCAAAACCGAGAAATTCATGTTGTTGGCATCGGAATAGATCATAAAAATCATATCCTAAAATCAATGCTTTTTAGTCAACAAGCAAGTCGGCATAAACGCGCTGGAAAAATTAACGAGCTCTTAGTCAAAGCGGGCATTGATGGGCTAGTAGCTTATTTAGACGCTCTTAAATGCGTCTCAGTAACAAGAAGCCATGTGGCAGATTTTCTAGTTTTATCTGGCGCGTCCAAAAACCGGCAGCAGGCCTTTAATCGATTCCTAGGCAAAGGCGGGCGGGCATATGTTCCAGCTACTTGGGTCTCTCTGTCAGAGGCCAATCATGCAATTTCGGCCTCTGGCGGCATCGCTGTCCTAGCCCACCCCAGTAGATATAAATTGAATAGAAGTAATTTTAATAAGCTAATTGATTCATTCAAGCAGGCCGGAGGCAGCGCAATAGAAGTAAGCTATGGCGGTATACATCCAAATACTAAACGAACTTTGGAAGAGACTGCCCTAAAGAAGAACTTGTTTATGTCAGCCGGGTCCGACTTCCACGATGCCAACGCTCATTGGACTGACCTAGGTAAATTTCCAGAAATTAGCAACTTCGCGAAAGAAAACGTCATTTGGAGGCACCCCAAATGGCACTTTTCTTAATCGCTTACTGTCTATTTCGCTCCCAACTTGCCCAAGTTAAAGACTGTATTGATGGGCTAAATCCAGCAACTCAGACGGATCTATGTTTGCAGTTTGACATTCCTTAACATCTAAATTTGTCAGTACATGCAGCTTGTCTGAATGACCAGCTAGACTCTCCGATTCTTCCCCCAAGCCTTTCAGTAAAAAGGTTACATTTTCATCCAACGGCACAGACTGTAAAAACAGCCGAGAGTCGCACACGTACTTATATAGACTCATTTCGAACTCTAAGACAGATCCTTCCCATTTAGTGATGTGGTCTTGCTTTGCTATTTGCGCCCTTTCCTTTAACTGCTCAGCTTTTTCGACAGCCAACTCTTTAAGTGGCTCTATTGTTTCGATAAGCGTGCTAAGTCGATGATCAAAGTCTCGTTCCGGCGCATTCGATTCGTCGTTTTTCTCACGAGGAAACTCAATCTCTGCTCCAAACCAAACCTGCATCTCCTCCTCAAGTTGCGCAAGGGCCGAGGTATTTTTATCCATATCACTCTTCAAACCCTGAAGTTCCGCCCTTAGCTCCTCGTAACCGGCATCATCAATATTCTCTAAAGCTCTGAGCAAACGCACGGAATCTTGAGCTTGCTGAATAGCTCTACTAAAAGATAATGTAGAGTCAATCGTCTCTATTCTGCCCAACACGCCTTGATAAAATGAGCTGACGTTTTCATCATCCGCCCTAGAAAAATCCTCACTCACAGAGTTTTGTAATAAAAATTGCTCAAAAGGGTTTTCATTCTGAAGCGTTTGCATCGTCGAATGCAATGACGCAAGCTGCAAACGATTTCGCTCATTAGCTAAGGGTGTTCTTATCTCTAAAAGGACTCCTTGACCATATAAGTAAACTGCATTGACTGTGCCACGATTCAAGCCAAATAAGGCAGCACCCTCCCGAAACCCAAGCTTCTCCTCTAGCCTCATTGAAACCGCGTTCAATTCGTCCTTAATTCTCAGTAAATCGACCTCTTGGGCGTGCGAATAGGCCGCAATGTAAGCGAAAAAAACGACTGACAAAACTTCTAGAAACCTCTTGCTATGCACTAGTTATAGCCCCTGCTCTTGATAGCTGACAATTTGCGCGAGTTGTCTCAAAGATCTCAGTGTTTCATAATCGCTGTCCATTAATTGTTGATAACCAGCACGCATATCTTCAAGATCTCGTACCCGCTGCTGATCAAACAAAGCATAGATTCTTTCCAGGTTCGCCGCCGTATCTTGCTGATTTTGGTATAGAGCAGCCCGCAGCAGTTCTACGTTATTTGAATCCTCTCGCGCTTCTATTTGCTGGATCGCTTGCTCCAGATTAGCTCTCTGGCTCTCCTCAAAAGCCGACAGTTCGTTTTCAAGGTAAACGACGCTAACATCGGGCGAACCAAATGAAATATTGTAACCGTCTTGACTCGAGCTCAGCTCAGTATTTAACAAAAATAATATAAGCATCACCGCAGACGCGCCGGTTGGTAACCATTGGAGCTTATCCCAGAAACTAAATACGCGATTAGTGTTTCCGTTCTCCCTGCGAAATAGTTCTTCACCTCTATCCCAATGAGGCACTCTTTGGTGCTGCCACCCTTCAAGGGTTTTCCGCGTTTCAAGTAACTCGCTAAATTCTGCATTGCAAAACTCACAAGATGAAACATGAGCCTCTATCTCATTCTTAGCGATTAATGAAAGTTCATCTGAGAAATACTCTTTCAAAAGAAGTTGCGTTTTAGGGCAAGACATTTTTCTCCTCCGAAATAATTTTGAGCTTTTTAAGCGCCGAATAAAAACGAGTTTTGACCGTATTGACTGAAACTCCTTGGATGCTTGCAATATCATCAAAGGTCTGAGATTGAAAAATCTTTAGCTCAACGATTAATCTCTGGCTGATTGGTAATTCTGATAACATGGATACTATAATCTTATTAGTTTGGTAATCGCTCAAAATCTCCTCTGCTTCCAAGCTTGAACGACCAGGAATTTTATCGAATAGATCATCCTCACCTTGGTCTCCCGACCGACCAGAAGACGTGGTCATAAACCGCTTCCGTCGATTTATGTCTATCGCTTTATTATGAGCAATTCGGAAAATCCAACTACTAAACTTCGCGTCTCCCCGAAATCTGTGAAGGTTTCGGTAGACTCCTAGAAACACCTCTTGCATCAGGTCCATTGCGTCTGAATTGTTTCCTGTCAGACGAAGTCCTTGGTTATAGATTTTACCCTCGTATCGACGCACTAACTTTTCCCACGCGCGTGCGGACCCATTAAGAGCAGCGCCCACCAACGCTTCATCTTCATCGATCACATGCATAATGTCCGTCACCATCAAAATAATTTGATCTCTTAAAATGTCGGCCAGGCGAGTATTCGATGTAAGGAAGAATACTGATTTTTGAAATTAGTCGCATGAAATGTCTAAATAGTTTGATTCAAATTAAGCTTAAGTCAGCTAGTGGGTTAATGTAAGTTGAAATAAGCTACAAGCTACCCACTAAGCTGCCACCTGCTGCTCACTCAGTAATTGGCTAGCCGCTCCCATAAATGCGTTTATTGAAGAAGCTACAATATCTTTACTAATCGCGACACCACTGTATCTGCGGTCTTTATGCCTAATCTGAATATATGTCACTGCCTCGGCGTCAGCCCCTTGGCCAAGGGCATGTTCTCCATATTCCATGATTTCAAAATCAATACCAATCGAATTCTTTAAAGCTTCAACAAGTGCATCCAAGACTCCGTCCCCCTGTCCACTAATTGGAATTTCTTTACCAAAATAGTCAATCTGCGCAGTAAAAGATTCTCGCCCCTCTTGTTTTTCTAACCTAAAATTCTCCAGACTTATCACTTTCTTATTTTGAAGATAATGCTTATTAAAGAGGTCCCAAATTTCATCTGGGTTTATCTCTCCACCAGTCGTTTCAGTTGTTCTCTGTATGACTTGGCTGAACTCTATCTGCAACCAACGGGGCAATTGGAAACCAAATTTGTTGGCGAGAACATAAGCTACGCCTCCTTTTCCTGACTGGCTGTTAACTCGGATAACGTCTTGATATGTTCGACCTATATCTCTGGGATCTATCGGCAAATAAGCAATTTCCCATGGCGATCCTTCTTTATAACTATCAAGACACTTCTTTATCGCATCCTGATGAGACCCTGAAAAAGCAGTAAATACCAAATCGCCTGAGTAGGCTTGCCGGGGGTGCACGTCTATCTGAGTACACTCTCTCACTACCGAAACTATGCGATCCATATCATGCAGGTCTAAACCTGGATCAATTCCCTGACTGTATAAATTCATAGCCATGACAACAATGTCCATATTACCTGTCCTTTCGCCGTTACCGAGGAGAGTACCCTCTACCCTCTGAGCTCCTCCCATAACTGCAAGCTCTGCCGCTCCGACCGCGCAGCTTCTATCGTTGTGGGTATGTAAACTAACTATGACAGAATCCCTGCTCTTAATATTTCTGCAGAATAGCTCAACCTGATCCGCATAAATGTTTGGCGTCGCCATTTCAACAGTTGACGGCAGATTAATAATTGAAGGGTTCTCTGGCGTGGGTTCCCATATATCATTGACGGCATCACATACTTCAACCGCAAAGTCTACCTCAGTTCCAGTAAAGCTCTCTGGTGAATACTGGAACACCCACTCAGTTTCTGACTGAGAATTAGCGCAGCGTTTTACCTCTTTTGCACCTTCGACCGCTATCTCAACAATACCAGCCTTATCCGTTTTAAATACCTTTTCTCTCTGCACTATCGATGTTGAGTTATAAACATGGAGAATTGCCCTGCGGGCACCTTTGAGAGATTCAAATGTTCGTTGAATTAATTCAGGTCGAGCTTGAGTGAGTACTTGAATTGTCACATCTTCAGGAACTCTATCTTCGTCGATCAGACTTCTTACAAAGTCGAAGTCAGGCTGTGATGCCGCTGGAAAACCAACCTCTATTTCCTTAAACCCGACCTCAACCAAAAGATCGAACATTCTCTTTTTTTGCCCAACTGACATAGGCTCAATTAGTGCTTGGTTACCGTCACGCAAATCCACGCTACACCAGATAGGCGCTTCTTTAATCACTTGATCTGGCCAAGTCCTATTATTTATATTTATCTGGGGAAAAGATTTATATTTTCTATAGTCGAATCTATTAGTACTCATTGAGTAATACTCTTTTTCTTTAAAGTGAATTGTTAAAAGCCGTTCAGTCTGGCAGCCAATAGCTTCACTGCTATTTTTTTGATCAACCGCCCTATTTGAGCAAACAACTATAGTCAAACATGAGAGACATTACTACACATATATTCCACTAATTACCGACTTTAATAGTGTAATTATCCTATTTATTGATTATTATTAGAATATTTCACCAATTCAAACATTAAACAAACTGGTAAATGGCTATGAAACTAGACAGGCAGGACATGCGAATTCTAAACGCGCTTCAACATGACGGCTCGATAACTAATTTAGAACTCGCTGATAAAATCGGCTTATCACCCTCACCTTGTGCTCGTCGCGTAAAGCAACTCGAAGAAGACGGATTTATCGAAAAGAAAGCAACCCTACTCAATGCCAGAAAGCTTAATTTAAAGTTAACAGCTTTAATTCAAATCAGTATGGATAAGCACACGCCAGACCGCTTTGAATTTTTTGAAAAACAAGTCACTAGTTATCCTGAAGTCATGGAGTGCGCACTCATAACAGGCCAATCAGCGGACTACCAACTGAAAGTTATAGTGCCGGATATGGAGAACTACCAGGAGTTTTTATTAAACAAAATTACTCGAATCAAAGGGGTGAGTGAT
>ERZ802830.310-NODE-310-length-48278-cov-17.5572_pt1 | contig 48278 bp, 48 predicted proteins | sample MGYA00345654_ERZ802830 | MGnify/ENA primary metagenome ERZ802830 (study PRJEB30503, sample SAMEA104212375) | marine metagenome | biome: Westerlies Biome; feature: [SRF] surface water layer (ENVO:00010504) within the epipelagic zone...; material: water...
TTGTAGTTGAATAAAGAACAGCTGCAGAATTAGGACCTGTATTAAAAGCCGCCATGGAAGAGATATTTACCATCCTGCCTGGTTTTTCACTTTTTATAAGTCTTCTTGCTACTTCGTTTGAGAGAAGATAAGGGCCTACTAAATTTGTGTCTATGACTCCATCAATCAAAGCTTCGTCTTGTTTAATTGCCCACTGAGCATCGACCATTCCAGCATTATTTACAAGTGTATTTATCAAGCCGAGTTGATTCTCAACTATATCTATACAGTTACGGATACTATCTCTATCCATTACATCCAAAGGAACTACAGCACATTCTCCACCAGCGTCTCTTATTTCTTTCTCGAGTGCTTCTAATTTCTCAACTCTTCTGGCAGCTATAGCCACCTTTGCGCCACAGCCTGCTAGAACTTTAGAAAATCGATATCCTAAACCTGAAGAAGCTCCAGTCACTAAAGCAACTTGATCAGATAGGTCTACAGAAAAATTTGGCGTTGAAAATTTACTCATATTTGTCCCCTTACTCATTATTAATAGATAATTTATGCGTGCTAAATTATGCAAAATCTCTACTTTTAGGTACTATATTGACTATTCCCGCCCTACTAAACAATAAAAATACCTAAATTATGAGTATACAAAATAAAATAGAGCAGGCAACTACAGTTACAAAACCTAGCAGAGAAGAAGCTGAAGAAGCCGTTAGAACCCTGATATGTTGGACTGGAGATAACCCTGATAGAGAGGGTCTCATTGAAACTCCCAAGAGAGTCGTAAAAGCTTACGAAGAATTTTTTGAAGGCTACGACATGGATCCCGAAGAGGTATTGCAAAAAACTTTTGAGGAAGTTCAAGGTTATGATGATGCGGTAATAGTTAGAAATATTAGGGTTGAGTCCCATTGTGAACACCATATCGTGCCCATTATTGGCGTAGCTCATGTTGGGTACATCCCAAATAATCGTGTTGTTGGAATAAGTAAACTTGCAAGAGTTATTGAAATTTTTGGTAAACGTCTACAAACACAAGAAACTATGACGGCCCAAATAGCGGATACAATCCAAAAAGTCCTAGAACCTAAAGGTGTAGCAGTAGTTGTTGATGCAAGCCACCAATGTATGACCACTAGGGGTATCCATAAAACTGAATCAAGCACTATTACCAGTAGAATGCTCGGTGCTTTCAGGGATAATCCCGAAACCAGATCTGAGTTTATGAATCTAATAAATAGCCCTAAAGATTTTTAAAAAATTAAATAAATATATATATTTTTACCCATTTTTTTGGATGATTTCGGCATAAATTTGCATTAATATTTAGTCAAAAGGGGAAGCAATGGCTATTAACACAGAAAGTTTTGATTTTGATCCTGATCATCTCAGGAAAAAGTACAGAGAAGAAAGAGATAAACGTCTAAGACAAGATGGCAATGAACAATATCAAGAAGTATCAGGAGAATTTTCATACTTTATTGAAGATCCTTATATCAATGATGAAATAGAAAGAGAGGCTATCAAAGAAGAAATTGAGGTTGTGGTTATTGGTGGTGGTTTTGGAGGAATGCTTGCGGGAGCAAGACTAAGAGAAGCCGGTATAGATGATTTCAAGATAATTGAGAAAGGAGGCGACTTCGGTGGAACTTGGTATTGGAATAGATATCCTGGTGCCTCATGTGATATTGAGTCATATATCTACTTTCCATTACTAGAAGAAACTGGATTTGTACCTAAGCAAAAGTATACCAATGCGCCAGAAACACTTGAATATTGCAAAGTAGTTTGTGAGAAGTTCAAACTTTATGAAAATGCCTGTTTGCAAACCGAAGTAATTTCAACAGATTGGGATGAAGAATCATTAAGATGGATTGTAAAGACTAACAAAGGGGATGAAATGAAGGCTAGATTCATTGTTCATTCGAATGGCCCCCTTAACAGACCCAAACTCCCTGCTATTAAAGGAATAAATGACTATAAAGGACACACATTCCATACTAGCAGATGGGACTATGAATATACTGGAGGATCTTCACACGGAGATCTCACAGGACTCAAAGATAAGAAAGTCGCAATAATTGGTACAGGAGCTACTGCTGTTCAATGCGTACCTCACCTTGGTGCTGCAGCCGAAAAACTTTACGTATTTCAAAGAACCCCGTCTTCAATTGATGTGCGAAATAATCAACCAACAGATCCTGATTGGATTTCTACACAAAAACCTGGGTGGCATGATGAAAGAAGAAAAAACTTTGAAACACTCCTAACAGGAGGAATGGTTAAAGAAGACTTAGTTTCAGATGGATGGACAGAAGCATTTAGACTTTTATTTGGTAATCTCAGACAGCGAGCACCTTCAAAACTAAAGATGGTTGGATTTGCACTTTCAGGTATCTTCTCTTCTAAAATGTATAAAGATGGTTTCAAGTCTTACATGACGGGAAAAGTTACAGAAGCTATGGATCTAAGAAATGCTATGCAAATGGCTGACTTTCAAAAAATGGAAAAAGTAAGAGCTAGAGCTGATGAAGTCGTAGAGGATAAAGAGACTGCTGAGTCTCTTAAACCCTACTATAACCAATTCTGTAAACGCCCATGCTTTCACGATGAGTATCTCAATACTTTCAATAATCCTAATGTTGAATTGGTAAATACCGATGGAAAAGGTCTAGAAGAAATATCTGAAAATGGCATCATATTCGAAGGCAAAGAATATGAAGTTGATTGCATAATTTTCGCTACTGGTTTTGAAGTTGGAACTGATTATAGTCGAAGAGCTGGTTATCAAATACATGGAGTTGATGGCATGACTGTTTCCAAGAAATGGGAAAATGGACTTGCTACTTTTCATGGTATGCATAGCAGAGGCTTTCCAAATTCTTTCTTTTTCGGACCAGCCCAATCAGGCTTCACAGCCACCTATACGTATTCTCTCGATGAACAAAGTATTCATTTAGCCCATATTTTAAAAACTGCAAAAGATCAGGGTGCGACCAGAGTTGAAGCCTCCCAGGAAGCAGAAGAGAAATGGATTAACACCATTATTGATAAAGCTAGGTTGACTGCTGATTTTCAAGAGAACTGTACGCCTGGCTACTACAATAATGAAGGTAAAGTAAATCAAACTCCTCAAAATAATACTTATGGAGGCGGTCCAATAGAATTCTTCTCTCTAATGGAGAAATGGAGATCAAAAGGAAACCTAGAAGGCCTCGAACTGAGCTAATTTTTGTATCAACTAGAAATACTTCAATATCCATTTAGTTATACAGACCTAGAGGAAATATTAGCCATCAACCAGGCTAATATCCCTGAAGTCGGAAATATTGGTGACATTAATAGACTGAACCATTTAATTGATTGGAGCAGTCATTTAATTGTAGTTAGAGAGGAAGAAATAGCAGGATTTATCATCTTGATGAGAGAAAATCAGAGTTACGATTCTCTGAATTATGAATTCTTCAATTCCCAAGGATATCCATTTTTATACGTTGATAGAATAGCAATTAAAGAGGGACATCGACGCAAAGGATTGGGTCAAATGATCTACTCTAGGACAATTGAGATCGCAAAAGAATTGAACTTACCTACTTGTTGTGAGGTTAATACCCTGCCAAAAAATGAACCTTCTCTGGCCTTTCATGATTCATTTGGCTTTGAAGATGTTGGTACTAAGGACTATGAAGACCATAGTGTAGTTTACCTAAGGAAATCTTCCTAGTTAGTTAAGATCATCCTTAAAAAAGTTAATCAGACCTACGCCTGTTATTATCAAAAGGCAACCAACTAGCATTGTATAAGTTATCGCCTCATCTAAAAAAATATTTGCCCACAACATACCGGATACGGGCACAATTAGCACAACAGTTGAAGCTTTAACTGGCCCTACTCTCTTTATTAATATTACATAACCCATATAAGCCATACCCGTGCATAAAAACCCTAAAAGAAAGACACTCAAAAGAACTTCATTTTGATGATTGAAATGTAATCCACTTTCTAAAAACGTAAACGGGAAAACAAGAAAAGTTGCTACCAACAAAGTCATAGAAGCTAAGTAAGTCGCATCAATTTCTTTAGTAGTGAATATATAGTTTGAGCTGAATGCATAAAAGAAAGATGCCAAAAGACAGAGCACAAGTGCAAATAATGAAAATTCTAATGATTCATAACCAACAAATATAAACAAACCAACTATACCAATAAATATGCCGAGCAATTGAGTGAGATTAGAACCTAATTTCAACCAAAGACTTGCAATAATGAAGGCAAATAGAGGGGTTGTACCATTCAAAACAGACATAGTGCCTGCATTCAAATCAATTGCTGCTCTGGAAAAAAGATAAAAAGGAACAGAAGCATTAATACAGGCTAGAAAAAGAATAGAAGGAAAATCTTCTCTAATATTTTGAAGATGCTGTCTAGTGATAAAGAATGGACTCAGTATCAATGAGGCTATGAACAATCTAGAGAAAACTAAAGTTATAGGACCAACTTCTGGTGCAGAAACCTTTATAAAAAGAAAAGATGACCCCCATGCGATACCGATTGCAATTATTAAAGACCAGTCAACAACTGCACTTTTATACATTTATATAATTAATTTTTCTTACTAAAGAATGCTAGTAAGGTCGATCTCCAATAATAGTAACTCTTTCAACTTTTCTAACATTTGGCCAATAATCAGAATTTGCATAATGCTGGCATGCTCGATTATCCCAAAAAGCTATTGAATTATCTTGCCAGGCAAACCTGCATTGGTATTCAGGCACAGAAGCACGTGAATATAAGAAATTTAGCATCTGCTGAGATTCTTCAGAATCCCAGTCTTTAATGTATTGGGTAAAAGCAGCATTGACATAGATAACCTTCTTTTTTGTATCTGGATGAGTTCTTATAACTGGATGCTCTGGCATGGGATATTGTTTATTAAAGGCTTCTATCTCTTCATCAGATTTACCCTCTTTAATGAGCCTATTTCTAAAATTTGCAAAATCATGAACTGCTATAGCACCTTCGAGTTTCTCTTTAATTTCTTCACTAAGATTGTCATAAGCTGCGTACATATCTGCAAATAACGTATCTCCTCCATGTTCAGGTTTTTCTATCATTCTTAAAACTGAACCTAAAGAAGGTTCCATTCTCCAAGTAACATCTGAGTGCCATGTATTCTCTCTACCCCTACTCTTTTCATTGTGAGTTATAACCAATACCTCTGGAAAACTTTCTTTTTTTGGAGCAAAAGGATGAATTTCTAATTCGCCAAAGTTTTTTGAAAAGTTTATATGCTGTTCTGTAGAGATATCCTGATCTCTAAAAAAAATAACTTTATAAACTAACAGTGCTTCGTAAATTAAGGCCTTTGTCTCTTCCTCCAGAGTCTCGGATAAATCGACGCCCAGGATCTCTCCTCCTATGGTTGGGCTCAACCTATTAATTATGAAAGGTAAGTTTCTTTGTTCAAAAGTATCTGGATTAAAGTCATTCATAATTTTCTCCCTGTTCATAATCATCAACAAGCTTTCTTATCTTGTCAATCTGAAGTTTAGACTCATTATCAGAATAAGGTAGCATTTTCTGGAATGTCCAAACCGGACTAGGCCAAGCATCGTCATCTTTATAGCGCACGATGACATGGGTATGTAGTTGAGGTACGAGGTTTCCTAAGCTAGCAAGATTCATTTTAAAAGCACCATAAATCTGAGACATGTGTCTTGAAATGTAATTGCACTCAGCTTGATAAATAATCTGCTGCTTAGAATCCAGTTCATAAAGTTCACTTATTCCTGAGATTTTTGGAACTAATATTGCCCATGGAAAATTTGAAACATTCATTAGTAAAACCCTTGATAAAGGAAGTTCCCCTATCAAAAATGTATCTTTTTCGAGCCTCTGATCTAATTTAAAATCCAAAGCTATCTATGAGACATTTCTTTCTTTGCCTTCCCAATAAGGTGCTCTTAAATCCTTTCTAAGGATTTTCCCAGAGGGGTTCCTTGGCAGTTCATTTATATGCTCTACAGTTTTAGGGCATTTATATCCAGCTATTTGTGTCCTTACGTAAGAAATTACCTCAGCTTCATCAAGGGGCTCTCCATCAGCCTGAACAATAAAAGCTTTAGTAGCTTCACCCCATTTATCATCAGGTATTCCAATAACTGCTGCATCTGCTATTTGCGGATGACTAAGCAGAGCATTTTCAACTTCAGCAGGATAAATATTTTCTCCTCCTGAAACAATCATATCTTTAACTCTGTCGTGTATATATAAAAAACCTTCGTCATCAAAATAACCAATATCACCTGAATAAAACCATCCATCTTTTATAGATTCTTCCGTGGCTTCCGGTCTATTCCAATAACCTTTCATATTATTGAGTGACTTAATGATTACTTCTCCAACCTCGCCTATAGGAACATCATTATCATCTGAATCAACTACTCTCAAGCCAACATCTTTTCCTGCCTTGCCACATGATCTAAGCTTACCTCTAGATACATCATGATCTTCTGGGTAAAGGAAGGTAATGGCCCCATTAGTCTCAGTTAAACCATAGACCTGCCAAAAATCGCACTGCATTAACTCCATAGCTTTTATTAAAGTATCATCAGTTATGGGTGATGCGCCATATATCACTGTTTTGAGAGAAGAAAAGTCAGTATGGGCAGCGTCTGGATGTTGGACTAAAAATAAGATCACAGCAGGTACAAAGAGTGCGTGTTGTATTTTTTCTTCTTCAATTAATTTAAGAATAAGCGTAGGGTCAACTTCGGGAATTATTATATTCTTTGCACCAGTTACCATTCCTGCGAGCCCCATATTTGTTCCCGCAACATGGAATATAGGCATACAAACTAGGTTGATTTCTCCTTCATTCATTTCCCTGTACATAGAGTCCTCGTTCATCAAGAAACAGCTACTAAAATTGTCATTAGTCAGCTGAACACCTTTTGGATGTCCAGTTGTTCCTGAGGTATAAAGCTGAATCACGTCATCATCACCTTTACTTTCTAACATGGGATCTTGATCCTGTTGAGAATCTCTCCATACCGAGTAGTCTTCCCATTCATCATGATTACCGCCAACAGTAATAATTTTCTTGACGCTAGGGATATCATTTTTAATTTCCTCTATCAGGCCAAAAAATTCAGGGCCTACAAGCAATACTTCGCTCTTAGAGTCATTGATAATGTAAGCGACTTCTGGCGGGGCCAGTCTCCAATTTATACCAACAGTTACAGTATTAGACTTGATAGTGCCATATAAAAATTCAAAGAATAAGTCAGAGTTTTTTCCTAAAAAAGCTACCCTGCTATCGGGACTACAATCCAGGGCTATAAGACCTTGGGCAACTTTATTAGCAAAGGAATCTAGCTCACTGTATGATGTTTCTTTGTCTAAAAACTTATGTGCAATATCGTCTCCCGATTCTGCAACCCTCCATCTAAATAAATCTGCTATGGTTTTTTCATATGGTATATCCATTTTCCTCTCCTATATCCAACCCAAAGGTTTCAGCTTATCATTAACAAAATTTTCGGGAACGTCTTCTAAGGCTGTACCTAAAGTATCATTCCATCGATTTAAAAAACCAAATAAGGAAATCACAGAAACTATGTCTACAATTTCCTTTTTTGAATAATATTTAATTAGTTTATCAAAATGCTTCTGATTACTACTATTAGGCACTTTCCCTGCTGCAAACGCTAAATCAAGAACAGCTTTTTCTGATTCGCTAAATTGTTCACTTTCCGAGTAGTTCAGAATATCAGCAATTTTCTTCTCTTCTATGCCAGCTCTTTCAGCACCATGCGAGGTATGTGCTTGACAGTATTTACAGCCAGCGGACAAGCTTGATGCTAAAGCAATTAATTGTTTGGTACCTGCATCAAGGCCATCTGATTGAAAAACGGCACCTGCTAAACCTGAAAATGCCTTCAGTAACTCCGGTCTTTCGGACATAGTTAAATGGGCATTAGGTAAATATCCCATGAAGGACTCTACTAACTTGAAAAGTTCTTCAAATTCTTCAAGACTCTTTCTGTCTGTATCGCCTATAAATGTTGTTTGTATTTTTTCCATATTACCTTTGAGGTCGTAATCTTTACTTCAATTAGAATTCTCTATTAACTCTAGCTCTTTAAATTCATGTTCTATGGACAAGTCTATTAGCTTCCTCCATAGAGGTTCTGATATGGAAGAACTTAGTCCACAAGATTCTCCAAAATTAGTTACTTTAGATATTACATCTTCTATTCTTTGTTTATCTATTATCAAATTTTTATCATTTTTAACTAAGGCAGCCATTTCTATACACTTTTGTCTTCTTGCAAGTAATAAGACTAGTTCTTTGTCGAGAAGATCTATTTCCTCCCTTACCTCTTTCATAGTGATGGTCATAATTTTTTTGTTTTTATTAATAATAGATTATATTACTTATTTATACGCCTAAAGAATATATGAATATTGACTTGATTTATGAAAATAATTAAAGAATTAGAAGATTTACAGCCGGAGATGCAAAATTGGAGAAGAGATATACATGCTCATCCTGAAATAGCATTTGAAGAACACAGAACTGCAAAAATCGTAGCAGATAAGTTAGAGAGTTTTGGTATAGAAGTTGAAACAGGAATAGCCGGTACAGGGGTTGTAGGCACTCTAAAAAAAGGTAAAGGCAATAGGTCGATTGGTCTGAGAGCTGATCTAGATGCTCTTTTAATCCATGAAACTAATGATTTTGAACACAAGTCACAAACGCCTGGGAAAATGCACGCTTGCGGCCATGATGGACACACAACTATGCTACTCGGCGCTGCTAAATATTTAGCAGAAAAAGGTAATTTTGATGGAACTATAAATTTTATTTTTCAACCCGCTGAAGAGAATGAAGGGGGAGGAAAGGTTATGGTAGAAGATGGTCTTTTTGAGAAGTATCCTGTGGAAGCTGTATTTGGTATGCATAATATCCCTGGTATGCCTATAGGTTCATTTGCAGTAAAGCCTGGACCCTTCATGGCATCCTTTGATATTTTTAACTTAAAAATTATTGGTAAAGGTGGTCATGCTGCAATGCCTCAAACAACAATCGATCCGATAATAATTGGAACTAAAATTGTTGATGCTTATCAATCTATTGTCAGCAGGTATATAGATCCTCAGGAGCCAGTAGTTCTTAGTGTGACTCAATTCCATGGAGGAGATGCATATAATGTAATTCCAAATGAAATTGAAATTAAAGGTACTGTAAGGTGTTTCTCAACAAAAGTTCAAGCTTCCATAGAAAAACAAATGGAAAATTTAACGTCTTCAATTTGCTCTGCTTACGGTGCTACATATGAATTCGAATATCAGCACAGGTATCCTCCAACAATAAATAGTGCTGAAGAAGTCGAAACCTCCTTAAAAGTGATGAATGAAATCTCTGATGAGAGCATGATCAATACTTCGCCTTCTCCAAGTATGGGGTCAGAAGATTTTGCCTTCATGCTTCAAGAGAAGCCAGGTAGCTATATTTGGATTGGAAATGGAGATGGAGAAGGATCTTGCATGCTCCATAATCCGGGTTATGACTTTAACGATGAAATATTGCCTATTGGAGCGACATACTGGGTAAATATGGCAGAAGAAATTCTATCTCCTATAAATTAATTTTCATTCTCCTTTGCTAAAGGGTTTTGACCATAGGCGTTGTTAGGCCCTCCAGCTTCACACATAAAATAAATATATGCAAAGAGAGTCAAAATTGACAAGAAACCTAAAGATTGTGGAAGAAAAATAGGTATTATTTGAAGAGCAAAATACCACCAACCTGACTTTCCGATATCATGAAATCTCCTGATTGATAGAGATATCTGTGGGATAGCTGTTACCAAAATAGCATAACCAATTGAAGAGTTAAAAAAGACCTGAAAAAAATTTTCTTCATTGAGTGACGATAATTTATTTTCTAAATCACCAGCAGTGAAATTTAAAACCAGTAGACATAGCATTATAGAAAATAGAAAGAACCACCAAAATTCAGACCGAGAAGATCTACCTTTAAAGTCAAGACATCTCAAGTAGCCTGAAATAACTGAATCGAAAAAGCTCATTTGATTAAATATAAATAAGAAGGTTGGTAGCCCGTAGGAGAATCGAACTCCTGTTGCCTGGATGAAAACCAGATGTCCTAACCACTAGACGAACGGGCCGAAAGATCGCATTGTATGGAGGGTAAGCTTCAAGGTCAAATGTAATTTTATTCTACGGTGTAATCGTTATTTGTTGAGCGAGTATAAACAATCCCGACCACTAATAATGCGCTAATAATTATTCCTATCCAAAACTCTGGTGTAGAAAATAGAAGAAAAATGTCAGGTACATCTACCACCCTAACCTCTTCATATTTCTTAGGAAAACTTTCAGATCTTGACCAAAATCCGATTCTTTCAATGATGAACTCAAAAATAGAGTTAGTTTTGAAAATGATGCCCTCAAGAACTACAGTTGCTACGAGCGGCACTACTGCTCCTAAAACAGGTTTTCTGGAATAAGTTCCTGCAAACATTAACCAAGTAAAAATAGGTAGCGTCCAAAGTGCTTGAGCCCATAGACTGAAAATTATTCTAAACCAATCAGTAATAAAGTAACTATTCCATAGGTAACCAAAAGATACGATGTCGTTAGAGACAAAATAAATAGAAGCACTCATCACCGCTACAAACTGTAATAGGATTATATTAGGAAGTATCATTAAAGGTACTGCCAATATGACAAACAATAGTTTTGAAATCACAGTTGTTAGGTCTGAAACTGGTAGAGATCTCCAAAATATTAAACTGCGGTCTTTACGCTCATCAGCGAAAGTTGAAAGATTATAAGCAAGAATACCAAAGCCGACAGTTATTAATACGGGAAGTGCTAATACCGTCAATCCAGCTCTTATAACTCTTGCTTTCGCTTCTGGAGAAGCCTGTAACATACCTTCTTGATAATCTTCATCATAAATTTCTGTTGAAAAGTTAAACTCTGCTGTTTGTATGTCAGTAATTCCAAAATAGACTGAAGCAATAACAAAACATAAAACAATTGTTACTATAAATGGAGCATAGATAAAGGCTACCTTGTGTTCCTGAACCTCTCTTCTTAACATTGCGAAGAAAATACTTGTCATGACTCAGTTCCTCTTTTTGTTTTATCCATAATTGCCATGAATAAATCAGCTATAAAAGGTGGCCTAACTTCGCCTAATTCAGATAGTTTTTTTTCATCTGTATCTTCAAATAGTAATACTTCTCGTCCAAGCTCAATTCTTTGATGGATGGGCTGTAAGGATCTCCCTTTTTCTATAGAGTCATTATTGGGGCGTAACTCTAGAAACTTCTTATTAATTGATTCTATTGAATCGTACATAACCACTCGCCCTTGGTTCATAAATAATGCATCAGAGAGAACTCCTTCGATTTCTTCTACCTGATGTGTGCTTATAAGTATTGTTCTGTCTCCATCATAGTAGTCTTCAATGAGCTGAGAATAAAATTCTTTTCTATAAATAAGATCCAATCCAAGCGTAGGCTCATCTAAAACTAGTAATTTTGCATCAATTGCCATCACTATTGATAAATGCAGCTGGACTACCAGACCACGAGAGAGAATTTTTATTTTAGAGCTTCTTTTTATGTCTGTTTTAGAAAGAATTGATAAGCATTTTTTTATATCAAATTTTGGATGCACTCCATCAACATATTGCAAGACCTGGTCAACTGTCATCCATTTCGGGAGTACGGCTACATCTGTAATTGAGCATACTTCTTTGAGAAGTTGATGACGATCCCTTCTTGGATCCATCCCAAGTACTTCTAGATTTCCTTCAGTCTTTATAAGTCCAAGTATAGATTGTAAGAAAGTTGATTTGCCAGCTCCGTTTGGTCCAATTAGACCTAATATTTGTCCAGATAAAACCTCGATATCAATTCCGTCTAAAGCATAACTTGCGTCATAGTTCTTTTTTATCGATTCGGCTTTAATAATAATTTCGCTCATCTTAATTCTGGTTAATAAGTTTGTTAAGATCTATACCCAAGCTTGATGCCTTTTTTAATGTATTTGGCCATTCGTTTTCTAAGAATTTTGATTTCTCTAGTTTTAGTAACTCTTTTTTGGCATCTTCAGTTATAAACATGCCCAGTCCTCTTCTCTTTTCGACAATATGAAGATCAACAAGTTCTTGGTAAGCTTTTGATACAGTAAGCGGATTCACTCCTCCTTCAACTGCCATTTGCCGAACTGAAGGTATGGGATCGCCTGACTCCAGAACACCATCGATGATTAATGAGACAACATGGTCTCTAACTTGTTGGTATATTGGTTGATCGTTTGTCCACTGCATGATGCAATTCTCATAGCAAGTGTATTACGTTACTAATACACACACAAGAGCATCACTTTAACTTCTTTTGAATTGTCGAAAATAGTCCTCTAAAGATGTTTGCTTCCATTACATCAATTCTGCTTCTTTTAAAGAATCTTCTAACTCTCAGTAAGAGTTTTCTTGGATTATCAATGTCATAAAATTCAACTTCTTGCATTAATTCATCCATATGAGCGATCAATCGTTCTGTTTGTTCATTGTTTGCCAGTTCAACATCCCAATTATCTTGATTTTTCTGTTGCTCTAATAAACAGAGTCTTATTTCATATGTCAAAATTTGAACTGCTTGTGAGAGATTTAAGGAAGAATACTCAGGATCAGAGGGAATATGTACATGCAGGTTACAAAGACCTAGCTCTTCATTAGTTAGACCTCTATCCTCTCTTCCAAATACTATGGCTATTTGATGATGTTGAGCACTTTTTGATACCTCTTCAGCTGATTCTTTTGGATTTAAAACAGGCCATGGAACCTTCCTATCTCGAGCGCTTGTACCTATAACTAATTCGCAATCAGCTACAGCATCTTTTAAGTTTTCAAAGACTTGGGCGTTTTCTAAAACATCCTTAGCAGCTTTAGATCTATATGTTGCCGCATCACTTGGAAACTCTTTAGGAGTTACTAAGGCAAGATTAAGTAAGCCCATATTTTTCATGGCTCTTGCAGATGCACCAATATTTCCGGGATGAGTTGTGCCAACCAAAACTACTTTTATTGAGTTGAATAAATCTTTTGAATTAACTTTATTCTCTTCCATTCACATATTCTATCAGGGGATTAAGTGCAATATGTTACGATGCGCATCTAATTATGGAACCAAAAGTAAATATTGCTTTAGAAGCTGCTCGTGCAGGCTGTAAGGAACTATTAAGTTATGCCTATAGACTTGATCAACTCGAAATCAAAGAGAAAGGACCTTCAAATTTTGTGACCCAATTGGACAGAAAAGTCGAATCGATAATCATTGATTCGCTAAAATCGATTTACCCTAAACACACTTATGTATCCGAAGAAGTTGGAAGAATTGAGGGTTCAGGAAAAGATGTTGAATCCATGTGGGTTATTGACCCTTTAGATGGAACAACAAACTTTATTCACGGATTTCCTTATTATGCTATTTCAATAGCTTATGTAGAAAAAGGCAAAACTTTGCATGCTTTAATTATCGATGTTCCAAGACAAGACGAATTTACAGCTAGTTTTGGTAGAGGAGCCTATCTTAACAATCGAAGAATTCGAGTAAGTAAAGCAAAAGATTTGTCCGGAACACTCTTAAGTAACTCATCTCATGATACTGATAAGGGAAGAGTAAGACACGATAATATGTCAACCTTCAGATCACTTTACTCAAACGGATTAACCATACGAAGAACCGGCTCTGCAGCACTAGATATGGCAAATGTTGCGGCGGGAAGATTAGATGGGTTTTGGGGTAGCGGACTAGGAATGTGGGATATAGCTGCTGGAGGGCTTTTAGTAAGAGAAGCCGGTGGCTTGGTGAGTGATTATTTTGGTAATCCAGATTACCTGGCTGGTGACAATATAATTTGCTCTACAAATAAATGTTTCAAACCAATGCTTCAATCAATCAAACCCTACACTTCAATAGTTGAAGATTAAGGTAAAGGATTATCATCGGCATTTTCTGGTTCTTCTACTCTTAGATGGTCCTTATTTAGCCCCATAATAACTAATGCATTTGCGGCTATATATATGGATGAATATGTACCGATCACAACGCCAAAAATTAGAGCTAGGGCAAAGTTTTTAATAAGTTCCCCACCTAGAAAATACAGAGAAAACAAAACCAGCAGAGTTGTTAAAGAAGTAATTAAAGTTCTTCCTAATGTTTGATTTAATGATAGGTTTATAATTTCTTCAGTACTATCTAATTCAGCTGATCTTAGATTTTCTCTAATTCTGTCTGATACAACAATCGTATCATTCAGAGAATAACCAATTACCGCCAATAAAGCTGCCAAAACTGTTAGATCAAACTCAATTTGAATTAGGGAAAATATACCAACTACAATGATTACATCATGCACAAGAGCCACTACAGCGGCACCAGCAAACATAGATTGAAATCTAAAAGCTATGTAAAGCATCATGAAGGCTAATGCTATGAGCATAGCAGTGCCTCCATCATCTCTAAGTTCACTGCCAATCTGTGGCCCTACATACTCAATTCTTCTTAAATCAATAGCTTGATCAGAATTATCGGCGCTTAATAAGGAAACTATTTCAGAACCAAGGCTGTCACTTACTGTGCCTGGGAGCTTAATAAGAACTTCTCTACTAGATCCAAAATTAGCAACTTGAGCTCCATTAAACCCACCATTAACTAATGTCTCTCGTATATTGGTTATATTTGCTTCTTCAGGATAACTTAATTCAACTAAAGTTCCTCCCGTAAAATCCAAACCATAATTGAGTTCTTTTACCAGCAATGATCCTATAGATAAGACTAAGAATATAGAAGAAAAAATAATCGCAATCTTTCTCCAAGCTAAGAAATCAATCTTAAAAGTCATATTGATAGACCCTCAAGATTCTTCTTTGAACCATATATAAGATTTACAAAGGCTCTTGTTCCCATGATTGCTGTAAACATAGAAGTGATGATTCCAATTGATAAAGTTATTGCAAATCCTTTAACCGGTCCTGTTCCGTAGGACAATAGAATAACTGCAACAATAAGTGTGGTGACATTTGCGTCCCATATAGTAAGGAAAGCTCTATTATATCCAGCATCAATTGCATCTAAGGGTGCCCTGCCTCTATTTAACTCTTCGCGTATTCTTGAAAAAATCAATACATTTGCATCCACTGCCATACCCACCGTTAAAACTATTCCAGCAATTCCAGGCAGAGTTAAGGTAGCCGAAAGTGTAGACATTATTGCGACCAGCAAGACAATGTTGAAAGTCAAAGCCAAGCTAGCAGCCACTCCAAATACCCTGTAATAAAAAAGTATAAAACTTAAAACTAGAAACAAGCCTAATTGCATAGAAAAAACACCAGCTTTTATGTTATCTGCTCCAAGGCTTGGACCTACTGTTCTTTCTTCAACAAATGTCATAGGTGCAGCTAGAGCACCGGCTCTGAGTAAGAGAGCAAGTTCAGAAGACTCACTGGGACTATCTAGTCCAGTTATCCTAAAAGTGGTTCCTAATGCCGCTCTTATTGTAGCGAGACTAATAATTTCCTTAACTTCGTATGATTCTTGAACAGATACTTGTTGTCCGCTCTCATCTCTTTCATAAATTGTTTTTGTTTTTTGTTCTACAAACAACACTCCAAGTCTTTTACCAATATTTCCTCTAGTTGCTCTGTGCATCTTTGACCCTCCCTCGCCATCTAGAGTTATATTCACTTGCGGTAATCCATTTTCATCGAAAGAAGCCTGAGCAGTCGCTACTTGATCTCCTCCCAAAATAATAGAATCTTGCAAGAAGGCAGGAGCTCCTATTCCATTTCTATAGGGATAGGAAGTTTTTCTTGATCTCGGGGTGTCCATTTGAGCTTCCAAATGAAATTCAAGAGTTGCCGTCTTACCCAAAATATTTTTGGCTGCCGCTGTATCTTGTATGCCAGGTAATTGAACAACTATTCTTTTTTTACCTTGTCTTTGTACGATTGGCTCTGAGACCCCAAGTTCATTAACTCGATTTCTTAAAGTAGTGAGATTTTGGTCTATTGCATCTGATTCAATCTGATCTATTTCAGCCTCAGACAAATAAAGCTGTATTGAATTTTCGCCATTTGAAGTTAAAGGAAAGTTAAATTGAGTATAGTTATCAATGATAAATTCCTCTGCTTTCTCTTTTGCTTGAAAATTATTGAATTTAAGAAAAATTGAAGAATCATCTTCGACTGAAGCCTGATTATATCTAATGTTCTCTTCTCTAAATCTTATTCGTAAATCCTGCAGAGTACCATCCTGTCTATTCCTTAGAGCAGTTTCGGTATCAACCTGCATCAAAAAGTGTACACCCCCTCTAAGATCTAAACCCAGTTTCATTGGGTTTGCACCTATGTCGACAAGCCATTTAGGAGTAGTCGGAGCTAAGTTTAAAGCTATGACCACATCATTTATAAGCTTACTGGAGAGTAATTCTTTGAGTTTAAGTTGATTCTGATAAGTATCAGTCCTAACTAAAACATAGTCGTTTTCTAATTGAATTTTGGTATCAAAATCTTCGTTTTTGACAATGTCGGCAACCCTTTCAGCTAAGAATTCATCTGCCGTTTGAGAGCTACTTGTATAAGATATTTGAACAGCAGGATCAGGTGCATACAGATTTGGTAATGAATAAACTATACCCAGCCCTAAAATAAGTAGGATGAGCAAATATCTCCAGAGACCATAACGTTTCATATCTAAATAGATTTGAGTGTTCCTTTTGGTAAAATCGCAGAAATAGAACTCTTTTGTATTTTTATTTTTGTATTATCAGAAATTGAAAGTTCAATGTATTGATCAGAAATTTTCGTAACTTTCCCTAGAATACCTCCAGCCGTAACAATTTCCTCTCCGGTGTCCAAACTTGCAAGCATCTCTTGATGTGTTTTTCTTCTTTTATTTTCTGGGCGTATCATCAAAAAATAAATTAAGATCATAAATCCAAACAGTAAAAATAAAGTTGGATCAAAAAAGGTTGGTGATTGTTCCATGTTTCTCCTCTAAGTATTTATATTGGGGTTGTCTGAATTATTCCAAGTTTCTTCAAATCTTTTAATAAAGGATTGCAATGTACCTTTTTCAATTGATACTCGCAAATTTCTCATCAAGTTAATATAAAAAGTAAGGTTGTGAATAGTTTGTAGAGTGGAGCCTAGCATTTCATTGGTCTTGTCTAAATGATGTAAATAGCTTCTTGAAAAGTTTTGACAAGTATAGCAATCGCATTCCTTATCAAGTGGCTCAATCGAATGTTTATTGGCAGCATTTCTTATTTTAACTACTCCTTCTGAAGTATAAAGATAACCATTTCTAGCATGTCGTGTAGGAATTACACAATCAAACATATCTACTCCGCTTTCGACGGCTTTAACAATATCAAGGGGTGTGCCTACACCCATTAAATAGCGAGGTTTATCTACTGGCATTTTAGGGGCAATTAAATTAGTTATTTTACGTAAGTCTTCTTTAGGCTCTCCTACAGATAATCCTCCTATGGCATATCCCTCAAAATCCATTCTCTTTAGCCCTTCTAGAGACTGCTCTCTAAGATCACCGTAAACACCGCCTTGTATTATTCCAAACAAACTTGATTTATTGCTATTAAAGGCGTTTCTAGATCTTTCCGCCCATCTTAAAGACAATTGCATGGATTTCTCTGCTACCGATATCTCCGCTGGATAAGGTGTACATTCATCAAGGACCATGGCTATATCAACTCCATAAGACTGCTGAAGTTCCATACATTTTTCTGGATTTAAGAATAATTTATTTCCATTCAAAGCTGAGTTAAATTCCACTCCCTCTTCGGTTATTTTCCTCTTTTTTGCAAGACTGAAGACTTGATAGCCTCCTGAGTCAGTTAAAATTGGTTTATCCCATGACATAAAATTATGCAATCCTCCATTCAATTGAATAATATCAACACCGGGCCGCTCCATTAGATGATAGGTATTAGATAAAATTATCTCTGCATTTATTGAATGTAAGATTTCAGGGCTTATAGACTTTACAGCACCATAGGTACCAACAGGCATAAAAGCTGGAGTCTGAAATGTTCCATGTTCTGTAGATACTTCCCCTCTTCGAGCTTCTCCATCTTTTGCTATGAGTTTATACATCTATCAAGAATTAGATTTTCTATTAAGTAACATTGCATCACCATAGCTAAAAAACTTATATTTTTGTTTTATTGCATGCTTATAAGCTTTTTTTAATTCATCTTTTCCAGCGAAAGCGCTGACTAATAAAAGTAATGTTGTTTTTGGTAAATGAAAATTTGTAATTAAGGTATCTACAACGTTAAATTTAAAACCGGGATATATAAAAATGTCAGTTTCTCCTTCAAATGGTTTAATTTCACCAAATTTTCTATGAACAGCTTCGAGACATCTTAGACTAGTTGTACCTACACTTATAATTTTAGATTTAGATTCAATTGTCTTATTAATCATTTCAGAGGTTTCAGTTGAAAGGTAAATCTTTTCAGAATGCATTTTGTGTTTATAAATATCATTAACAGTAATTGGTTTAAAAGTACCTAACCCAATATCTAGAGTAATAGAAGCAATATTAATCCCCTTGTCTTTGATTTCATTTAAGAGAGAATCTTCAAAATGTAACCCTGCAGTAGGTGCTGCTGTTGATCTATTATTTTCTTCTTTTGCATAGACGGTCTGATATCTAGCATAGTCCTCCTCATTCGGTTCTCTGTTTAAGTATGGAGGTAAAGGCAAAGATCCATATTCATCAATAACCTCCTCTGTAGATTTAGAAAATTTTATCTTGCACAAATAATCTTTTTTTTGAATAACTTCAGCCATAACTTCAGAGTCTCCAATAAAAAGTTTCTCATTTACCTTAAGAGGTCTATTAGATTTTGTCATAGCCAGAACATGAAAATTATCTAACTTTCTTTCTATGAGAATCTCAACCTTCCCTCCAGATGACTTTAATGCTTCGAGTCTAGCCCTAAATACTTTTGTATCATTGACCACCAAAAGGTCTCCTTTATTGAAATAATCAAGAATATTTGAGAAGTTTCTATCAGTTAGTGGTTCGTCAACTACTAGAAGCCTACTAGAAGTTCTTTCTTTCGAAGGTTCTTTCGCTATAAGCTCTTTGGGTAGATCGAAATTGTAATCTGTTAATTTCAAGTCAATATAAGTGGTGCCGAAGGAGAGACTCGAACTCTCACACCCAAAGGGCGGGGGATTTTGAATCCCCTGCGTCTACCAATTCCGCCACTTCGGCAAATCTAAATCATAAAGTTGCAACAAATTTTACTATGAAAAGGTAAACTCATATCAGATAACTTTTTAATATTGAAAAATATGAACTTCTATACCGATAGTTTTATTTTTAAGCTATTGAGCTTTTTCGTAAGACATTTAATTTCTTCATCTTTAAAAAAAGAAGAACTTGGAATAATTAATTCTGAAAAAAACATAGTCTATGCTTTTGCAAACGAATCACTTATTGATTTAGCGGCATTTAATGAGATTTGTAAGCAAAATAATTTACCTCTCCCACTAGAGAATATCAAAGATACCAAACTCAAAAGGTTTATATGCATACAGAGTCCTAAGTACTTAATCTCCGAACAAAAATTTAAAAGACAAAAAACTCATAACCTAGAAGAGCTTTTAAAGCTGGATGAGGAAATATCAATAATTCCGGTATCAGTATCTTGGGGGAATAGACCAGATAAAAAACAGTCGCTTTTCAAAATAATGTTCTCTCCATCTTGGAGGCCTGCAGGTTCTTTAAAAAGGATTTTTAAGTTAGTGGTTCACGGTAGAAATTTAAAATTACAATTTGAAAGAACCTTTTACGTTAAAGAAGAGATAGAACAGAAGAATAGTATTGAAAAAAATGCATTAATCCTAAGCAGATATCTTAGGGCGGTATTTAGAAAATCAAAACAAGCAATGCTGGGTCCAGATATTTCTCACAGAAGGACTCTAGTAAAATCACTCGTTAGAAATAGATATGTAAGAGAGGAAGTTAAGAAACTTGCAAAGGGCAATAAATCTAGAAAAAAAAGGCTTACAAAAAAGGCATATAAGTATGCAAATGAAATATGCTCTGATACAAATTATTCAATATTAAGTTTATTAGACTCGGGTTTTACCTGGTTTTGGAATACACGATATGAGGGATTGCATACAAACAACCTAGAAAAAATTAAAGAGCTTTCTAAGGATAATTCCTTGATATATCTGCCATGTCACAGAAGTCATATAGACTATTGTGCTTTGACATATCTTCTATACGAAAATGGCTTAATGGTTCCTCAAGTAGCTGCAGGAAATAACCTTAATATACCAATTGTGGGTGGCATCCTTAGAGGAGCAGGTGCAGTTTTTATGCGAAGAACTTTCATGAACAACTCTTTATATAGTACTGTTTTTTTTGAACATATTAGGGCTCTTATGACGAGAGGTAACTCCATAGAATTCTTTCCTGAGGGAGGAAGGAGTAGAACTGGCCTAAGTCTTCCTTCCAGACCAGGATTGCTTTCTTTAGTAATTAGAAGCTTTGCTTCTTTAAAAGATCAAAATGTAAAAATCGTTCCAGTTTATATAGGTTATGAAAAAATACTCGAAGGCCAAAGTTATTTATCCGAACTTACAGGTGGAAAAAAGAAAAAAGAAAGTTTCATGGATCCAATAAAGGTTTTTAAAGACTTCAGAAATTATCTAGGAAATTCATATCTTAATTTTGCTGACCCAATTGATCTTGATACTTTCCTTAAAGATCAAGTGAATGATGATTACTTTATATCTAGTCCTCAAGAAAAACCTGAATGGCTACCAGATGCAACAGGTAAATTAGGGCAGTCTGTTATTAGAGCGATAAATAATTCAGTTGCCGTGACTTCTACAAGTTTATTTTCCGTTGCCTTATTAACTTCATCAACTCAAACTATGGATGAAGATGATTTGGAAGAAAGAATAAATTTCTTTATTTCTCTTATCGAGAAATCCCCTGACTATAAAGATGTGTGGATTACACAGCGAGAAGCCAAGGATATGATTTCTAAGACTAAAAAATTAGGTTTTATTGAACCGATTATGATTGCCGCTAAAAAAGTTTATAGGCCGACATCAGATCAAGTGGCAACTTTGTCATTTTATAAGAATAATATAATCCACCTCTTTATTCTTTATTCTTTAATATGCGAATCTCTAAAATTTATAAAGAAAGCTTCAAAAGAGGAAATCATAAAACTCATTGAGATGATTTACCCCATCTTTGCAAAAGATTTTCATTTGAAAAATGAAATAATTGATAAGGGATCTATTTCAAATGCCATCAAAGTACTTCAAAGCAAAGAAATCCTTGTGGAAGATAAAGCTGGAAATATAATGCCTCCAGCTGAAAATAGTTTATTTTTTCATAATTACATTGCCTTATCGAATCTATGTGAACCTAGTTTGAAAAGATTCTACATAGTTATGAGTACAATATGGAAAAGTGAATCTATCTTAAAAGATGATTTAAATATCAAATGTAAAAAATTGGCTGAAGATCTTGAGAAGATTGAGGGTTGGCCTTATCCGGAATTCTCGGACAAAGCAAAATTCGATAATTTTGTATATATGATGAAGCAAACTAAATTTTTTAGAGAAGATAGTGAAGGTAAATTATCAGCTTCGAAAATTACCAAGAAGGCTAAAAACCTTTATGAACAATTTTTTGATAAGAACTTCTTGGAGCTTATAGAAAGACAATCTAATTAGTATTGTAAATATCGTATCTTACAACTTTACCTTTTACTGATCTATTTGGAACTATTCCCTCTAGATATTCCATATGCTTATGTCTTTTAACAACTACTCTATAGTTTGCAAAATCAAGGCTCTTCTTAAGAAGTTCCTTTTGGATTACTGCTGTCGATAGGTCTCTAAGTGCTTGCATGTGTTTTTTTGCTTTAGATTTTTTGACCCCCAAAAACATAGGGTCTATATAAATTAGATCGAAAGTCTCATTTTTTGACTCTAAGAATTCTAGATTATCCATGTTGAATGTTTTAAACTTTTTCAAAAGACCTCCTGCCCTACTGCAAGATATATTTTTTATACCATCAACTAGAAGTTCAAAAACCCAAGCCTCCTTTTCTACTAATACCAGAGATTTGCAATTTACAACCTTAGATATTTCCAGAGCATCCTTTCCAAATCCTGCTGTGAGATCTAAGCAAGAGAAATTTGCTGGCAGTCCTTTAGTCGAATTTTTGAGTAAATTATCATCGTAATTTTTTGCCCAATCATCGAAGTCTGAAAAAATTGGCTTTGAATTTTGCCTTAAACCTTTTTTAAGAAATAATCTGCCTTTTGAACAAGTAAAAAAATAATCTTCAGAAAATTCTTTTATCTGTTTTTGTGGAGGTTTCTTAAAAATTTCAATATTCAGTTTTTTCGATAATGTTAAAGCTCTTGCTTTAGACTTAGGGTCATCAGAGGTAAGAAAAAATCTCACGAGAGTATCAAAGAGAACAATACAGTACCCAATAAAATCCGATAAAGAATGAAAGGTATGAATCCAATTCTATTAATAAACCTTATAAAAAAATCTATAGTTGCATAAGCAATTACAAAAGAGACAATTAAGCCTAAAAGATTAATTTGAAAGTATTGAATTAAGAATCCTATATCAGTTGAAAGAAGCTGATATGAAGCTATGGCGCCAATAGTTGGTATAGCCATCAAGAAGCTAAACTTAGAGGCAGTTTTACTATCTAGTCCTAACAAAAGCCCAGCGGAAATAGTTATTCCTGATCTGGAGGTTCCAGGAATAAGGGCTAAAGATTGAGCTAATCCAATTATTAAAGCTTCTCTCATAGTAATTTCTTCAATATGTGTTTTATGAGATTTACTGAATGTTGCTAGAAATAAAATAAATCCAAAAAAGATAGTAGTGGCAGCAATTACAGTGCTGGTTCGGAGATAGCCATCAATCAAATCAATTAAAATAAATCCTAAGAATAGAGTTGGGATACACGAAATAAAGAGTTGTCTCAATAATAGATTATTGGACAGAGATCTATGTTTAATAACTGAATTAACTATTTCAATTAAATCACTGCGAAAGTAAATGCATACAGCCATTAAAGTTCCAAAGTGCAGAGAGATATCGTAGAAAAGGTTCTGGTTTGAACCCATAAATTCAGATAAGAGAATTAAGTGAGCTGAACTAGATATAGGCAAAAATTCAGTTAATCCCTGTATGACTGCCAGTAATATACCCTCCAAATAAGTCATTTTATTTTCTGCCAACTACTCTCATCATTTAAATAGATAGGAAGTATTTCATCTGGTTCAATCAAATCACCTTGATCCAATTTTTTTAGCGCAAATTTGAGTAAATAGGTTGCTCTTGGATATGCACCTGGGAGTTGATTGGTAATATTAAAAGATGAACAGCCCTCTCCAACAAAACAACTCTCTTCAGGAAATGCTTCACGCTTGAAAGCTTCCTGTGGAATGAGACTGTAATTTGATTTCATATTTCCTTCCGAAAAAATAGATTTAGAGATATATACCTTGCCCATATTAAGTTCAGATATTGCAACAATAATATTTGAAGATGTCTCTTCATGAGCCTGCATCGACAATAGCTCGATACTTGGTAAGGTTATTCCTTTCAGTTGCTGAGAAAAGGCTATACCTTGTGCTACAGCACATGACAATCTCACTCCAGTGTAGGAGCCTGGTCCAATGCCTACAGCCAAAGCGCTCAAATCTTCATAAGAAAGATTACTCTCTTTTAACAGGTTATTTATTACGCTTAAAAGCTTTTCTGTATGTTGCTTAGGTATGTTTTCGTGATAACTATAGACATGTTCGCAATTTCCTATTGAAACCGAACATGTGTCAGTTGAAGTTTCTATTGCTAGGATATTGTCCAATTAAATTTCTAAGTCTTTTAATATCTGTTGCGTTACGCTGCTCGGAGTTGCTGTTCCTGAGACTTTTATATATTTGAGTTGACTCGAAGCAGCTAGATTTGAGTAAAAGACTACTAATGGAGATGTCTGATCTGCATATACCTTTAACCTATCTCTTACCGTTTCAGGTTTATCATCTTCTCTTAGAATTAGATCTTCGCCCGTAATATCATCCTTACCTTCATTTTTAGGTGGATTGAAAATGATGTGATAATTTCTTCCTGAAGCGGGATGCATTCTTCTACCTGCCATTCGATCAATTATGTCTTGGTCTGGAACATCAATCTCTACAACAGCATTAATCTCTATATCTCGATCAATAAGTGCTTCTGCTTGTGGGATAGTCCTAGGAAAACCATCAAATAAAAAACCTTCAGAACAATCATCTTCTGAGATTCTTTCTTCCACAAGCCCCACAATTATTTCGTCAGAAACTAAGATGCCAGCATCCATCAGGGACTTAGCTTCTAATCCTAGTTTTGTTCCTGCTTCTACCGCTTCTCTGAGCATGTTTCCTGTTGATATGTGTGGAATAGCATAATTTTGACAAATCGACTCTGCTTGAGTCCCTTTACCTGCTCCTGGAGGCCCTAAAAGTATTATTTTCATATTTATTCTCCTATAACAAATGCCGTGGATAAATTGCTAGTATCTGTAATTGATACATAAATATTCTGAATATCTAATTTACTGCTAATTTTTTTTGTATTACCGCTTAGATTTATATAAGGCTTTCCTTTAGGATCTCTCAGTATTTGTATTTCTTTGAAAGAGACACCCCCAGCAAGGCCAAGGCCAAGTGCCTTAGAAAGAGCTTCTTTACATGCAAAGTTGTTGGAGAGATATCTTACTTTTTGAAATTGATTTGATTTTATTTCAATTTCTTTTTTTTCTTCTGGCCCAAGGATTCTATCTAGGAATCTATGTCCATATTTACTTAGAATTCTGCAGATCCTATCTTGTTCTATGGAGTCTATACCTATACCTTTAATCATTTTAATTCTTAGTTAAATATTTTCTGATATTTAGAGTCTTACTCCCCAGATGAAAGTCTAATGCCATTCTCATTATAATCTTTGAGGCATCTCTTGTTTCTTTTTTTTCAAAATTACCTTTTTTAAAATTGATAATATCCAGTCCAGAAAATGACTTTTTAGAAGCTACTTTACCCCTATCAAGAGCAAATCCCTTATCAGGATAGAATTTATAAATACACTCTTTCTCTATTTTCTTGTTTGTTTCGGCATCCCTACTTAAATCAATTCCATAACCCATTTCTTGAAGAAGATTGAGTTCGAAATTCCTCAGATTTTGTTCCAAATTAACTGAATCAGATTGATATGAAAGTTTCTTTATTAAAATTTCATAATCATCAAAAATAGCTGCATGAGGATCTTCTTTTTCAGTTGCTTTAATAATTAATTCATTTACGTACATTATTGAATTGAACGAAAGTCCATTGTTTAGTTGAAAGTGATCAATTATTTCAACTGAGGATAAAGTTTTGAGTTCACTCTTTCCAGATAGACTTACTGACAACTTTGAAGCAGGAGTCAAAACACTTCTTAAAGGGCTCTTCGGTCTTTTTGCACCCTTAGCAATGGCATTTAACCTGCCATAAGATCTTGTAAAAAAATCAACTAGGATGCTAGTTTCTTGATACGGCCTTGTATGTAAAACAAATGCGGGCTCTAGGGAAACATTATTTATCAAGGTCATATCCCATAGAGGGTAGCAATGATTCGTTATCAGACCATCCACTTTTTACTTTAACCCAAGTTTTTAACATAACCTTAGTATCCAGTAATTTTTCTAATTCTTTTCTTGAAGCTGTTCCAATTGCTTTCAGTTGTGTGCCTGATTTACCTATCAACATTCCTTTTTGACTTTGTTTTTCTACAAAGATAGTTGAATCAATATGAGTAATATTTTCTAATTCAGAGAACCTCTCGATTGAAACACTTATTCTATAGGGGAGTTCATCTCCTAGCCGGTTAATGCATTTTTCTCTTATTATTTCACTTGCTAAAAACTTTTCAGATATATCCGTAACCTGATCCTCTGGAAAAAGATGATCTCCTTCTGGTAATTTTTTGCATACAGAGGTCAGTAGATCTTCAATTCCTAAACTTTTCAGTGCAGATATAGGAATGATATGACTAAAAATATCTTCTTGGCTACGGGCTTCTATAAAGGGTAAAAGGAGGTTTTTATCTTCAATTTTATCAACCTTATTAATAACTAAGATGATAATGGTTTCCCCAGAAATAGACTGCACTCTAGTGATATCATCATCACCCCATTTAAGGCTATCAACTACATAAAGAACAATATCTACACCTCTCATAGCATTAGATGCTACCTTGTTCATATACCTGTTAAGAGCTCTTTTTTGACCAGAGTGGAACCCAGGTGTATCTACAAATATGATTTGGTTCCTTTTCTCCGTCTTAATTCCTAAAAATCTATGTCTTGTTGTTTGGGGTTTTCTTGAGGTGATAGCAATCTTTTGGCCGAGAATATTATTCAAAAGAGTAGATTTTCCAGCATTTGTTTTGCCAACAATGGAGACATAACCGGACTTGCTTCTAGGACTCATTTTCTTCCATCAACTTAAGCATAACTGCTGCTGCCTCTAACTCAGCACCTTTCCTTGTCTTGGCTGTTCCATTTGTTGTAAGTTTGGCTTCATCTACATAACATGTAGCTTCAAATCTGTTTTGGTAACTAAATGAAGTATTCTCTTTTGAAGAATATCTTGGCAGTGATTTGTATTTCTTTTGTATGAGTTCCTGTAGACAGGATTTAGGATCTTTGAGTTCGTCAATTTTATTAAGATCATTAAAATTATTACTAAATAAATTATCTAATACTTTTTTTGTCTTATTAAAGTTTGAGTCAAGAAAAACTGCTCCTATTAGGGCTTCAAGAGTGTTACCTAATATTGAGTTTCCATCCAATTTTTCTCCTTTTCCTAACTTAATTCCCTCTCCAATTTCTAGGTTCAGTGCTACTAAATTTAAATTATCTCTACTTACAATGCTTGCTTTAAATCGAGTTAGCTTACCTTCATTGACATCTTCATAAGAAGCATAAAGCTTTTCGGAAACATAAAGATTCAGTATTGCATCTCCAAGAAATTCTAATCGTTCATTATTCTCTAGAGAGAAACTTTTGTGAGTAAGGGCCAATTCGATTAATCTTTTATCTTTAAAGAAGTAGCCAAGATTGGAAGAAATATTATCCATCATTGAATCTGTTGATTCCGTGAAAGGCTTGGAAAAGATGAGAACGAAGCCCAATGCATCCAGATAAAGTCTGCTCTCCCCACCAGATAATCTTCCGAAAAATAACCCCATGCTCGGCTATCTAAGCTGTTGTCTCTATTATCTCCAATAGCCAAGTAGCTCCCTGCAGGCACTATCCATTTGTGCTGGGCATAGTCACTTAATCCTAAAGTTCTTATGATATGTACGCCTTCGTCTAAAGTTTCTTCAATTAAGTTTTCTTCTGAATTTGAACTTAAAAGTTTCTGATCTACTTTATTTCCATTAATTAAAATTTCGTAGCCCTTTATTTCAACTCTATCACCTGGAATTCCTATCACTCGCTTTACGAATTTAACGCCCTGGGAAGTACATCTATTTTTTTGGAGATTAGTAAATTTATTTAAGAATAACTGACTTTCTGCTGTTGACAGTTTTGATAAATCTGGCCTTGCATCTGTAGGAGTTGTATCGCATAAAGTATGTGGAGGTATAAAAACTGCAACATCGTTTCTTTTAGGAGGACTCAGATCGGTTAAAAGAACATTGGTGCCGGGAAATTTTAGTCCATAGGCGTGTTTATTTACTAAAACAAAGTCTCCCACTTGCAATCCTGGAACCATAGACCTACTTGGTATTTGATAGGGCTCATAAGCAAATGATCTGATACAAGTTATAGCCAATAGAATTAAAAAGTAAGATCTTCCCTCTGTTTGTAATTCTTTTAAGGCTATTACTTTTCCAAAAAACCAAGAAACTGCTGCAAATAAAGTTGCGAAGGACAAAACTAACCCAAAATCTAGATTTAATTTAAATACTTGGTATAGAATCACTAAGGCAACCAAAAACATAATGCCGCTAATCAAGTCTTTGGACTTCTTCTTGTCGTTCTTAGCGAAAAATACCCACAAAGAGAATAAAACTAATTCAGTTAATATAAGAAGTGATAAAGCTGTATTCATGATATTAATCTTGTACCTTCAGAACAGATAGAAAAGCATCCTGTGGAACTTCTACCCTTCCAATATTTTTCATCCTCTTTTTTCCTTCTTTTTGTTTTTTTTGCAACTTCATCTTTCTTGTCACATCGCCACCATAAAGTTTTGCGGTTACATCCTTGCGATAGGCTTTCACAGTCTGTCTAGAAACTATTTTTGCCCCTATTGCTGCCTGAATTGCAACATCAAACTGTTGTCGTGGAATAACTTCTTTCAAGGCCTCTGTAAATTGTTTACCTTTAATATTAGCTACTGTCCTGTGAGCCATATATGCAAGGGCATCTACCTTGTCGCCATTTAGCAATATATCTAACTTAATAACGTCAGACTCCTCATATCTGTCAAGGCTGTAATCTAGAGAAGCATAACCTCTGCTCACAGATTTTAATCTATCAAAAAAATCTACAACAATTTCACTTAAAGGCAAATCATAAACAAGTTCTACTTGACCACCTACATACCTCATATTAATTTGTTTTCCTCGCCTATCGTTACAAAGCTTCATGACAGAGCCAATGTAAGTATCAGGAACAAGGATGTTTGCTCTAGCGATAGGCTCTAATATTGTCTTAATTTTTGAAGTCTCAGGTAATGCACTTGGATTCTCAACGCGTCTTACCTGCTGGTCCGTAGTTACTACCTCATAAGCGACAGTTGGTGCTGTAGCTATTAAGTCCATTCCGTATTCCCGATTCAGTCTTTCGGAGATAATTTCCATATGCAGGGTACCCAAAAATCCGCATCTAAAACCAGCCCCTAATGCTTCAGAATGTTCTGGTTCATATTGTAATGATGCATCATTTAAGCATAACTTTTCCAAGGCCTCTCTAAAAGCCTCGAAATCGTCAGAATCTTGAGGAAATAAGGCTGCATAAACCTGTGGATTAACCTCTTGAAAGCCTTCTAAATTAGACGTGCCTGAATTAGCTTTTATAATAGTATCTCCAACTGGAGCACCTCTAATCTCTTTGATGCTTGCACATATAAATCCTACTTGACCGGAATTTAATTCTTGCAAGTCGGTTATCTTGGGAGTGAAGACCCCTATTTTGTCGACTGTATGAGTTTCCTTTCTGGAAAAAATTTCGATTTTCTCACCCTTTGCTATTCTTCCTCTGACAACTCTAACCAAGGAAACAACCCCTAGATAGTTATCAAACCAAGAATCAATAATTGAGGCCTGTAATGGCTCTTCGGTTACTACCTCCGGAGCAGGAACTAACTTGACGACTTGCTCAAGGACATCTTTAATACCAGTTCCATTTTTGGCACTTATGGCTGGTGCTTCGGATGCATCAACTCCAATTATTTCCTCTATTTCTTTTTTTATTTTCTCGGGGTCGGACTGCGCCAGATCAATTTTATTCAATACAGGAATAATCGTTAAACCTTCCTCTACTGCGTTATAACATGTTGAAAGAGTTTGGGCTTCAACTCCTTGTGAAGCATCTACAAGAAGTATTGCACCCTCACAAGCTGATAATGATCTTGAAACTTCGTAGGCGAAATCAACATGTCCAGGCGTATCAATGAGGTTGAATTGGTAAATCTCACCATCTTCCGCTGTGTATTGAAGGTTCACAGTTTGAGATTTTATAGTGATGCCTCTTTCTTGCTCCAACTCAAGAGTGTCGAGGACTTGAGAGGTCATTTCTCTTTGAGATAAACCACCACATAACTCTATTATTCTATCTGCTAAGGTAGATTTTCCGTGGTCGATATGTGCGATTATTGAGAAATTTCTAATATTCATCGGTTTAGCTTTGCTGTAATTTAGCTAAAGCTACTATTTTGACAAATTTAAGCTGAGAATTCTCTTATTTCCGTTTCTTGCAACACCAATTGTTGTTCTTCGTTCTACATCAAGATCAGACAGAACATCTTTAAATTCATTAGTATTCTTAATTTTTATCCTAGCCAGAGAATAAATAATATCTCCTTTTCTTATGCCTGAAATGTAGGCTAAGCCTTCTGTATCAACATTGGTTACCAGAACACCTTCGATAAATGATCTTTGATCTTCATTGATTTGGTTTTCTACTACTAGCCCAAGAATATTTTTTTCAGTCTCATTAAATGCTATAGATGGGTCTTTAGGAAGCTCACCCACAGTGACCTTAATAGTTTTCTTCTTACCATCTCTTAATACCATGGCATTTACTTCTGTATCAGGTCTTATTGCACCAACAGTTAAAGGCAAATCAGAAGAATAAAATATCTCTTCCCCATCAAAGAATAGTATTACATCCTCTTCTTTTAAACCTGATTTTTCAGCTGGACTATCTTCAATTATTTGAGAAACTAAGGCTCCTTTTGGTACTTCCATATCTAAAGCCTCTGCAAGCTCGCTTGTGATCTCTTGAATGCTCACCCCAAGCCAACCTCTTGCCACATAACCTTTCTCTTTTAATTGATCAGCCACATCCATTGCGTAGTCAATTGGTATTGCGAAAGATACCCCCATGTAGCCTCCTGACCTAGTATAAATTTGAGAGTTTATTCCAACCACTTCTCCTTCTAGGTTAAATAATGGGCCTCCAGAATTTCCGGGATTAATTGCAACATCTGTTTGGATAAAAGGGACATATGTAGAGTCTGACCCGTTGGGTATACTCCTTCCTTTTGCACTAACAATTCCAGATGTAACTGAAAACCTTAATTGAAAAGGCGAACCTATAGCAACAACCCATTCACCCACTTTGAGTTCTTTTGATTTGCCAATTTCTAAAATCGGTAGATTTTCAGCATCTATTTTAAGCAGTGCAACATCTGATCTTTCATCAGCCCCAACAACTTCTGCCTTATATTCCCTTCTATCTCCAAGACTAACTGTAATTACATCTGCATTTTCAACAACATGATTATTAGTAAGTAAGTATCCATCTTCCGATATTATAAATCCTGATCCAGTCGAAACTACCGGTCTTGTATTCTCTCTTGGCATAGAAGGTCTAGGTTGTTGACCAAAGAACCTTTCAAAAAACTCATCATATCTGGGATCTCCGAATCCACGTCCATATGCATTTCTTTCTTTAACCGTCCTCGAGCTTGTAATGTTAACGACGGCAGGGGACGCTTCCTCTGCCAAATTTGAAAAATTCGGTAATTCTTTTGATCCTAACACTGCAAAAAAAGATACAAGAATAGATACCAAAAATAATTTGTATTTTGTCATATTTAATTAATTTATTTTCTCTGCAAAAAAATTTGCATTTTGTAGAATTTGATTCTTCTTTTCAGTAGAAATATTTCCACTTACAGAAACTACATAAGTCCCATTCTTAGATTTGATATAAGAGATTCTAGTAGCTTCACCTACACCTATTTTATTGACTTCTTTAATTGGATACAAACTTACTTTGAAGGTTTTATTTGAATTGGGGACCCTATAATTTGCCAAAGTTCCTTTTTGATTTGACTTAAAGTCTTGCAAAATACCCAAACCAGAAACAGAATTATTCAAAACTTCTATTCCTTGAGGGCTGTCGATTGCATCCACTATTCTTTGTGAAGCTATGTCAGAGAAAGATTCAATAGGGGGTGGAATTAAGGAATAGATAATCACAGCACAAAACCCGAAGAGTGACGCGAGTATATAGCTTGCTTGAGGGTATTTATGTTTTTTAATCTGTTCTGGGTCTTTTAGTTGAACCTTGTCCAATCCAAAAGAAACTCTGTTGGAAATGTCGATATCTAAAAATTCCGATTCTTCATTCTCTAGAGCTTCTTTGCCTTGATGAATATTTTTCCAAAACTCTCTATATTCAGGATTAGATGATATTTCAGATAATATTCTCCTTGTTTCAAAATCAGACAGCTCACCATCTGCTAATGCAGAAATTTTTTCTTTCATGATTTTATTTTTAATCATGGCTTAATCTCCGCAAGAGAAGACTGGTTACCTTTTCTATATTCTTTGATTGCTTCGTCGATAACCTCTCTACCTCTAAAGATTCTAGACCTAACTGTACCCACAGGGCAATTTACTACTTCTGCAATTTGCTCATAACTTAAACCATCAAATTCTCTTAATGTTAGAGCCGTTTTAGTGTCCTCTCCCAGCCCATTAAGGCTTTCAATTATTATGTTACGTAGCTGAGAAGCATGAAATAAATTTTCTGGTGTGTCTTTATCTATTGGTTCTATGATGAAATTTTCTTCTTTAGAAATATCAGTCTGCAAAATTTCATCTTTTCTCTTTTTAGAGACTAAATAGTTTTTTGATGTGTTAACAGTAATCCTATAAATCCAAGTATAAAATGTACTGTCTTCTCTAAAAGAATCAATGGATTTGAAGGACTTGATAAATGAATCTTGAACGAGATCTTCTGCAATCTGTAGATCTTTTACGAACTTAAAAGCAGTAGATATTAATCTAGATTGATATTTTAAAACCAATAAATCAAAGGCCTGATAATCTCCAGCCTTGGCTCTCTTAACCAAGCCTAAATCTAGATCTTTGTTTGAAACTTTCATACTAATACTTTATAGACTATATCTTAACGTTAAAGTTCTGGTTTATTTCAATTTCTTTGATAATTCTAATCCTCCTTCAAAACCTATTTCTTCAATAAGGACTATTGCTAAAGGTACTGTTCTCATAAAATCTCTCATTGTTTCACTATCTTCAAAAGTATTTCTAAATTCTTGGTAATCCTCTTCTAACAAAAGAGTATTTACAATTGAACCTGATAACAAAACTCCCCCATGGGAACCCCAAACCAGGGCCATATATCTCAGATAAGAAGACAAAAGATAATTCAATACATCGATAGTTTGATGACTATATTTATCTCCTCTTGCTGATAAAATCTCTTCACTTCTAAGCTCGAGATTTGTTTCTCCTGACAAAGCTTTATAAAAATAAGTAATTCCCTTACCAGATAAGAAATCCTCATATGTTGGTGCCCGGTGATTCTCTTCAGTAAATCTATCTATTAACATTTGCAAATCAGGCCTTAACTCTTTATTTGAAATATTTATATGCCCTGCTTCAGTCGCTATAACAGCTTCTCCCAAAATTCCAGCTAAGCCCAAACCTGTTCCTGGGGCAACAAGAATCTTCGGCCCTTTTGTCAAATTTTTTTTTCCTATATAAGATAAATCTCCAGCTTTAAGATTAAAAAGCGCATAAGCCTGCAATTCGAGATCATTTACGACAATTAACCCACCAGAAAAGATCTTCTTTTCGAGATTTTTTATGCTGAATTCAAGATTAGTATTAACGAAGGAAACTTTATCACCCAAAATAGGGGCAGCAACTCCAATAACCGCCTTATTTATATTCTTTAAACCTTTATCTTCAAGATAAGCAATACAAAGCTCTTCTACAGAATCGAAATTATTAATCTGGTAATTAGCTTTATTGCTGTATGTAAGACAATCCATGGTCAAGCAAAACCTGGCATTTGTCGCTCCCAAATCTGCGATAAGAATCAAGATGAGGTACCTAGATTAACATCATGAAAACTTAATATTTTTTTTACGATAGGTTGAAGAGTTACATCATCAAATGACTTCTTATTCACCAAAATATCAAATATTTCAATATCCTCATATTCTAATAGTCTTTGGAAATCGGAGATTTCATCTTCTTCAAGGTCGTCAAAATTACTTTCGACAAAAGGTATAAATATCGCATCAAGCTCCCATAGACCCCTTCTACATTGCCACAAAATTTTTTTCTTTAATTCATTCAAAATAATTCCCTTATAATAGTTTATGTGAAAGGAAAAGAGCTAATAAAACTAGAGCATTTGAGCATACTTGAAATAAATGGCAAAGGTTCATTTGAGCTTCTTCAGGGACAAATAACCTCTGATATGGAAAAAGTCTCTGAGGATCATTGTGTCATGGGATCTATTTGCGATATCAAAGGAAGAGTAATGAGCTCTTTTATCGCAGCCAAAAATGAAAAAGAGAACCATTCATTCTTTCTTGTAGGAGAAACTAAAGCATTAGAAGCAACTCAAATAATCTTAGAAAAATATAAGCCCTTTTACGATTGTTCACTGAAACAAAAGGAAGATATCAAATTTTATGCAATTGATGAAGATTGCTTAATTAGGAATTTTCCAGAATCAAATTTAGAAATTTCATTTCAAAATTATGATTCTTTTTTTAGATTGCATTATCTAGAAAAGAAATATCATTTGGTAGCATTTACAGAATCAGAAGAATTTAAAGGCTATAACATTTCAAATGATAAATTACCCTGGGAGTTAGATGAAATAATTAATCAAAACTTTGAAATAACATCTGAAGTGATAAATAAATTTACTCCTCACGAGCTGGGATATCACCTTAATACTAGAATTGATTTTGAGAAAGGTTGTTATACCGGTCAAGAAATTGTCGCACGGATGCACTATAGGGCAAAAAAATTGCCCGAGATACTTGTTAGATCAACAAATAAAGAAGTTGAGGACTTAACAAAAGTTTATGATAAAGATAATAAGGTTGTAGGGTTAATTTTGTCCTGCACTAAAACTGATAGTAACTATCATTGCCTCCTATCTATGAATAAAAACTATTCTGGTCAAGATCTAGATTTTTAAGTAATTTAATTTTCTTCTATCCATTGAATTGGTAACTTCCCATTATTTTCTAAGTATTCATTTGCTTGAGAAAAATGCTTACAACCGAAGAATCCTCTGTGAGCAGATAGAGGAGATGGATGTGGGGCTTTAAGAACTTTATGAATTTTAGGATCTATATTTAACCCTTTCTTTTGAGCATAACTGCCCCATAGCATAAATACTAAATTTTCCTTACCATTTAATACTTTAATGATTTTATCTGTAAAAATTTCCCACCCTTGCCCTGCATGAGAGCCAGGAATTCCTTGTCCGACAGTTAGAACTGAATTTAGTAGCAGCACACCTTGGTGAGCCCAAAAGGTCAAATCGCCATGTTTAGGTGGTTCTAGCCTTAAATCTGATTTGATTTCTTTAAAAATATTTAGCAGTGATGGTGGGACGGTCATTCCCTTTTCTACGGAGAACGCTAACCCATTTGCCTGCCCTATTCCATGATATGGATCTTGTCCTAAGATAACTAACTTAACTGAATCAAGGGGGGTTATCTCCAGGCAATTGAAAATTTTTTTATTTGGCGGGTAAATAACTTCATTCTTTGACTTTTTATCAATCAAAAAATTTCTTAAATCCTCCATATATTCTTCATTAAACTCTGACTTTAGCGCATCAAACCACGAAATATGAATGGCTGGTCTTTTCTTTAAGGTCATTGAATTACATTATGAAGATTAATTAAATTTTCTTAAATGGTACTATAAATTTAAATTTATTTATCCACAATTTCTGTGGATAACTCTTGGGATAACTTTATATATTGTTTCCTTGCCTGATATTTAAAGAAGATTTCTACAGATTGTTCAAAATTCAAGCAAAAATTAAATAGTTCAATAAAATCAATAACTTAATCATTTCTTGAAAAAAATATTTGTTTTTCCAGAAGTCAATTGCTTGAAAGAAAATAGAGAAGGAAAAATGTTCAAAAATTGTGCGTAATTTTAAATAAGTGCACGCGAATTTAAAAATTACTTTTACGAATATCTAAATTATTATTTAAAACAATAACTTAGGTGTTTAAAGTATAAGCCTAACATCAATTACATTTTCTATACCTTTAAGTGAGGAGATAGATTTTTCATCCACTCCATTCTCTATGTCTATCAGGTTGTAAGCAATATCACCACGACTAACGTTGGTCATCTCAGCTATATTTAAATTTAACTCCCCCAGAGCTGTTGCAATCTGCCCAATCATCGCAGGTACATTTTTATTAATTATGCTAATACGATGTTCAGTAGTTCGTTTGAGTTGAACATTGGGAAAATTAACAGAATTTTTAATATTTCCAGTTTCAAGGAAGTCTGTCATTTGGTTTACAGCCATGACTGCACAATTCTCTTCGGCTTGAGCAGTGCTTGCTCCTATATGAGGAAGAAGAATCACATCTTTTTTTTCATTAGCTCTTTTGATTAATTCTGGGGTCGGGAAATCTGTAATAAAATTTCTTAAATTACCTTTGTCTAGAAATTCTAAAACATCCGAAGTATCGACAACCTCATGCCTAGCAAAATTTAATAAGGATAATTCTCTAGCTTCTTTGAATAAGTCCTTGTTAATGATTCCTTTTGTGCTCGAAAGAGCAGGAATATGAATCGAAATGTAATCACTGATTCTAAATAACTCTTCTATTGAACCTACAGGTTGAATTTGACTTGGAAGTTTCCAAGCCGCCTCTACCGAAATAGCCGGGTCATAACCAACAACATCCATTTCGAGGGAAACACCCATTCGAGCTACTTTAGAACCGATTGCTCCTAATCCTACTACTCCTAAAGTAGACCCAGCTAGTTCGTTTCCTTTAAATTGCTTCTTATTACTTTCTAAAAAAGGCTCAAGTTCAGCCATGTCATTCATCTCAGTAAGCTTGTTAACAAAGTCTATGCTTGCATAGACATTTCTGGATGACAGCATTAGACCGGCCAGCACTAACTCCTTGACGGCATTCGCATTAGCCCCGGGGGTGTTAAATACAACTATTCCCTCTTCAGTGCATTTTTCAATAGGAATATTATTCACTCCTGCTCCAGCTCTAGATATTGCTTTTAAATTCGCGGTTAGATCTTCATTAGTCATTTTTGTGCTTCTAACAAGCACTCCATCGGGTGTTTTTGAATTCTCTTCAAGAGAACAGGAAGTTCCCTCTAACTTTTCTAAACCTATATTGGCAATGTTGCTTAATGGTTTGACTGAATATTTTTGCATAATAGTTAGCTTTATTTTTAAGGCCGCGAAGCTTACCATTAATTGCGTAAATGATCGATTATCTATATAGTCGCGCTCCTTTTTAATAATATGAATAAACATTTCCTAGACCTAAATAATTTTTCTAAAGACGATATTGATAGAATCTTAAGCAATTCAATCGAAATGAAGTCTAAAGGTAAAAGTCTAAAAATTTTAGAGGGCAAATTCCTAAGTCTTGTATTTGAAAAATCTTCAACTAGAACTAGAGTGTCTTTTGAAGTTGCAATGGCACAACTTGGTGGCAGAGCATCCTTTCTTTCTGTGAATGATCTGCAAATGGGACGAGGTGAACCTATTGAGGACACATCAAAAGTTTTATCTTCTATGGTAGACGGTATAGTACTCAGAACACTGGAACATAAAACACAGATAATGTTTGCTGAAAATGCATCAGTTCCAATAATTAATGGTTTGAGTGACAGATCTCATCCATGTCAATTACTGGCGGATTTATTAACTTTTCGTGAAGAAAAAGGATCAATAGAAGGAAAAAAAGTTGCGTGGTGTGGGGATTTCAATAATGTTTGCTTCAGTTATGCTCAGGCTGCTGAGTTATTAAATTTCGAACTAAGTATTGCCTGCCCTAGAGAATTTTATCCTGAAGATATGAAGAACTATAAAAATGTAAGTTTTACAGAATCTATATCGAAAGCCGTTGAAGGTAGTGACTTGGTTTCTACAGATGTTTGGGTATCGATGGGAGATGAAAACGAAGCCGATAAAAGACAAAAAATATTTTCTCATTACCAAGTTAATAAAGAGATTCTTGACCAAGCCAAACCTGATGTTATTTTTCTACACTGCCTTCCAGCTGTGAGAGGCCAAGAAATTTCTCACAACTTGTTAGAAGATTCGAGGAGTTATGTATGGAAGCAAGCCGAAAATAGACTTCATGCTCAAAAAGGTTTGTTAGTTGAACTTTTAAATTAATTATTTAACTAAAACTTTTTTCACAGCGTCCTTCCACTCATGATATCTGTCTTCTTCCGCTTTAGGTAAAAAGACTTTGTCTATAACCTTAGTTTCCTTTAAGGAACTCAAATCATCGTATAAATCCGCCTTCAAGCCCGCAAGAAAAGCTGCTCCTAATGAAGTTGTTTCAATAATTGCTGGACGAGATACCTCTACCTGAAGAGTATTTGCAAGTTGTTGACAAAACCAATTGTTATTAACCATTCCTCCATCAATCATTAATTTTTTAAATGTTGCATTATCTTTTTTCATGGCCTCAACTAAATCTTTTGACTGGAAAGCTACTGACTCAAGTGTAGCTTTCGTAATATCTTCTTTACTAGTATCTCTTGTTATTCCGAATATGGCTCCTCTTGCTTCTGCATCCCAATAGGGAGCGCCTAAGCCCGTCAGAGCCGGAATCACTAGTACCCTAGAATCTGAAGAGGCTATCTTCGACATCGCCTCCGTTTCGAAAGAGTCTTCAAAAAAATTCAATCCATCTCTCAACCACTGAATTGCTGAACCTGCAACAAATATGCTACCTTCTAGAGCATATGTTGTCTTGCCATCAATTCGATAACCTATAGTTGAGAGCAATTTATTCTCAGAATATAAAATCTTATCTCCTGAATTTACCATCATAAAGCAACCAGTACCGTAAGTGCTTTTAATATCCCCAGGATCGAAACAACATTGACCGATTAATGCAGCTTGTTGATCTCCAGCTACACCGCCTATGCCCACCTCTCCCCCAAGCACTTCAGTCATTCCGTAATCTGATACGTTGTCACAAACTTCCGGAAGTATTTGTCTTGGAATTTCAAAGATATCCAATAAGTCATTGTCCCATTGTTGTTCCGCTATATTAAACAACATAGTTCTTGAGGCATTAGTGATATCTGTTTTATGGCATCTTCCTTCTGTCAATTTCCAAATTAAATAAGTGTCAACTGTTCCAAATAATAAGTCTCCATTTAATGCGAGTTCCTTTGCACCCTCGACATTCTTCAAGAGCCAATGAATTTTTGTTGCAGAGAAATAAGGGTCGATAGTGAGCCCTGTTTTTTTATGAATAATATTCTCGTAGGAGCCTAATTCGTTGCAAAATTCTGATGTTCTTCTATCTTGCCAAACGATAGCATTATGAATTGGCTTACCTGTTTTTTTATTCCATATTAATGTTGTTTCCCTTTGGTTAGTTATGCCTATGGATGCTATTTCAGAGCTCGTTATTCCACTTTCCTTAACTAATTTCTGCAAAGTAAATAAAACAGATTGCCATATGTCTTCAGGATTGTGTTCTACCCACCCGTCTTTAGGAAAGAATTGATTAAATTCTTGTTGGGCAGAGCTAATAAAATCACCCTTTTTATCATATAAAACTGATCTTGTGCTGGTGGTTCCTTGGTCAATAGAAATAATCTTTTCTTTCATGAAGTCTCCCTAAACGCAGTATACAAAAAATAACTTACTAAATAGTTATCCACAACAAATTAACAGAAAATTTATGTGTTTATAGTATTGTGTTTTTTGTGAAAACACAGTATCTTGTGTCTGTAGTCAAAAGTAGACACAATATATAGGGATATTGGAAAAAGAAGAAGAAAACGTAAATAGAAGGAAAAAGATGGAATCATCTACACAAATTCAAGAAAAAGATAAAAAAAATAAGCAAGAAGTGCAAAAAGAAGTAAAACCAGCCATTGCACCAGGGCAAATGAGAGTCATAAAAAGAAACGGTTCAGTGGTTTCTTACGATGCAGAAAAGATAGCCATCGCCATCACGAAAGCGTTCTTGGCTGTCGAAGGAGGAGCAGCAGCAGCCTCGACAAGGATACATAACGAAGTTAATGAACTGGCAAATGCTGTCACGAATACATTCAACAGAAGAATGCCTTCGGGAGGCACACTGCATATAGAAGAGATACAAGATCAAGTGGAACTGGAATTAATGAGATCGGGAGAACAGAAAGTAGCCAGATCCTATGTCTTATATAGAGAAGAAAGAAAACAGCTCAGGCAAAAGGAAGCCCCACAAAAGGAAGAAAAAGAGGGTATAAATATCACTCTTGAAAATGGAGATGAAGATACTCTTGATATAAAGCATCTTGAGGTCATGGTTGCAGAAGCCTGTGAAGGATTAGAAGGAACTAATGCTCAGAACATAATAGATGAAGCAAACAAAAATCTATATGACGGAGTGACAGAAGAAGATGCAAGAACTTCTTTAGTAATGACTTCACGAACTCTGGTAGAACAAGAACCAAACTACACATACGTAACGGCAAGAATATTACTCGATAATATTAGGACCGAGGCGCTAACCTATCTGGGGATGCAGAAGCAAGCAACGCAAAAAGAAATGGAGAATCTCTATCCTCAGGCTTTAAGAAACTTCTTAGCAAAAGGAGTAGAAAACGAAATACTCAATCCAGAATTGCTTGAAATGGATATAGAGAAATTAGGAGAGGCCATCGACGCAACACGAGATACTAACTTCACTTATTTAGGCCTTCAAACGCTCTATGACAGATATTTCATTCATGATACTGAGGTAAGGTACGAATTACCCCAAGTCTTTTTTATGAGAGTATCGATGGGTCTCGCTCTAAGAGAAGAAAAAAGAGAAGAAAGAGCTATAGAATTTTACAACTTATTATCTAGCTTCGATTATATGAGTTCTACCCCTACTCTATTCAATTCAGGGACTAAGCACTCCCAATTATCTTCTTGTTATCTAACAACTGTACCTGATGATCTTCATGGTATTTATGGAGCTATCCAAGATAATGCGATGCTTTCAAAATGGGCAGGAGGATTAGGAAATGACTGGACACCTGTGAGAGGACTAGGATCTCAAATAAAAGGAACTAATGGAAAATCTCAAGGAGTCGTTCCATTCCTAAAAGTCGTAAACGATACAGCAGTTGCTGTTAACCAAGGAGGGAAAAGAAAAGGGGCTGTTTGTTCTTACCTAGAAACTTGGCACGTAGATATAGAAGAGTTTGTCGAGCTAAGAAAAAATACAGGAGATGATAGAAGAAGAACTCATGATATGAATACGGCTAATTGGGTTCCTGATTTATTCCTAAAAAGAGTATCCGAAGATAAAAAATGGACATTATTCACCCCGAGTGATACTCCTGATCTTCATGATCTTTATGGTATGGACTTCGAAAAAAGATACGAAGAGTACGAAGCACAAACACAAACAGGAGAAATTGAATTCTTCAAAGAAGTAGAAGCAAAAGAGCTTTGGAAGAAAATGCTTTCTATGGTATTTGAAACAGGTCATCCATGGATAACTTTCAAGGATGTTTGTAACTTAAGATCTCCTCAACAGCATACTGGAGTCGTACACTCTTCTAATCTGTGCACCGAAATAACTCTTAACACAAGTCAAGACGAAATAGCTGTGTGTAATTTAGGGTCAGTCAATCTTACTCATCACATAAAAGATGGAAAAATGGATGAGGAGAAGCTAGAAAAAACAATCAATACGGCGATAAGAATGTTAGATAACGTCATCGATATCAACTTTTATGCTGTAAAGGCAGCAGAAACCTCAAACATGAAGCATAGGCCTATAGGTCTTGGAATAATGGGTTTCCATGACGCACTGTATATGTTGCAAACACCTTACGCTTCGCAAGAGGCAGTTGATTTTGCAGATAGATCTATGGAAATGGTAAGTTACTACGCCATAAAAGCATCAAGTGATCTAGCAAAAGAAAGAGGCCCGTATCAATCATATGAGGGTTCTCTATGGAGCCAAGGTATCCTACCTATAGATTCGATAAAGCTTCTTAAAGAAAGTAGAGGTGATGACTATCTAGACATGGATGAAAGCTCAACGATGGACTGGGATAGTCTTAGAGAAACCGTAAAAGAACAAGGAATAAGAAATTCTAATGTTATGGCCATAGCCCCAACCGCAACAATTGCTAATATTACTGGGGTTTCCCAATCAATCGAGCCCACTTATCAAAACTTATATGTTAAATCTAATCTATCGGGGGAATTTACGGTTACCAATATTCCAATGGTCGATAACCTCAAGGAATTGGGTCTTTGGGATTCAGTAATGATAAATGATCTTAAGTATTATGATGGAAGTGTAAAAGGAATATCGAGGATCCCCGACAATGTAAAAGAACTCTATGCTACAGCATTTGATATTGAACCCAGATGGTTAATTGATGCTGCAAGTAGGCGACAAAAATGGATAGATCAAAGTCAGTCTTTGAATCTATATATTGATGAACCGAATGGAAAGAAATTAGATATCATGTATCGCATGGCCTGGTTAAGAGGCCTAAAAACAACTTATTATCTGCGTTCTAGGTCAGCAACAACAACAGAAAAATCAACTATATCAACAGGTGAACTAAATGCGGTTTCTGCAACTGCGCAGCCTGAAGTACAACTACAAACTAATACGACAGCGCCATCAGCATGTTCAGTGCTCGATCCTGACTGCGATGCATGTCAATAAAATAAGGAGAAAAGAATGTTAAATTGGGATGATTATAAAGAACCAGAGGAAACCAACAAATCACAACCTGTGCTGAAAGAAGAAGAACCATCTTTAGAGCAAACCAATCCTGATGTAAGTCATGAATCTATGGAAGAACACATTCCGGCGGAGCCAGGCATTAGAGCAAAACAAGCTAAAGAATCTCTAGAATTATTAGATACGAAAGAAGGAGAAGAAGAATTAGAAGGTCTTGCAGGAAGAGTTCAGGTGGACGACAAAGCTATGATAAATTGCAGAGCTGACTTAAATCAGTTGGTACCTTTTAAGTATGATTGGGCTTGGCAAAAATACCTTGATGGCAGTGCCAACCACTGGATGCCACAGGAAGTAAACATGACTGCTGATATAGCTCTTTGGAAGTCCAATGAAGGACTAACTGAAGATGAAAGAACTATAGTCATGAGAAACCTTGGGTTCTTTTCTACGGCAGATTCCCTTGTTGCTAATAACTTAGTGCTCGCAATATATCGACTAATAACAAACCCAGAGTGTAGACAATATATATTGAGACAAAGCTTTGAAGAGGCCATACATACTCATGCATACCAATATTGTATTGAGTCTTTAGGTATGGATGAAGGGGAGATATTCAATATGTATAGAGAAATACCAAGCGTTGCAAAAAAAGCTTCTTGGGGTCTTAAATATACAAAAGAAATATCTACTCCAGGTTTCGTAACAGGAACAGAAGAAACCGATAAGTTATTATTAAAAAATCTAATTGCATTCTATTGCGTCTTAGAAGGTATATTCTTTTATTGTGGATTCACGCAAATACTATCAATGGGTAGAAGAAATAAAATGACTGGAACTGCTGAGCAATTCCAATATATCTTAAGAGATGAATCTATGCATTTGAACTTTGGCATAGATATGATTAACCAAATAAAATTAGAGAATCCTCATTTATGGGATGAGCAGATGCGAAAAGAAGCAGCACAAATGATATTAGAAGGTGCAGAATTAGAGATACAGTATGCAAGGGATACTATGCCAAGAGGTATTCTTGGTATGAATGCAGGCATGATGGAAGAGTATCTTCAGTTCATAGCTAATAGAAGGCTTGTACAAATAGGTTTAGAAGAAGAGTTCGAAGGTGCAACGAATCCTTTTCCTTGGATGTCGGAAATCATGGACCTTAGAAAAGAGAAGAACTTCTTTGAAACAAGAGTCATCGAGTACCAAACTGGTGGCGCTCTAAGCTGGGACTAAAGACAAAGATAATTGCTCACAGAGGTGCATCAGAAGATGCACCTGAGAACTCTATTTCAGCTTTTAAAGAGGCCTTCAGGCAGAAAGCCGATGGAATAGAGCTAGATGTAAGGCTAACTGCTGATAAACATATAGTTTGTATCCATGATAAATCGGCTATGCGCACAACGGGATTCGATAAGACCATAGATGAAGCGACTTTTATGGAACTCCAGTCTTTAGATTGTTCTTACGGTTTTGGAGAAGACTGGAAAAACGAAAAAATACCTGAAATAAAAGAAGTTTTTTCTATCCTTCCTCATGATAAAGATATATTTATAGAAGTAAAAACTAAAGAGGTTATTGTCCCCTATTTACTTCAAGAAATAGAAAGTCAGAAAGCAGCTTTAAATCAAATAACTGTCATAAGTTTTTATCCTGAAGTTATACGACGAATCAAAGAACGTAATGTAAATATTAAATGTAATTTATTAGTAGCTTTTGACTACGAAAATATTAAGACGAGTAAGATAGAGGAAATTATTCTATCAATTGGAGCAGATGGTCTTGGAGCTCAAAATCATAAAAGATTTAATAATGAACTTATTAAAATGCTAAGGAATATTGATAAATCTGTCCATGTCTGGACAGTTAACTCAACAGATGACGCGGAGAATTACATTAAAAAAGGTGTAGACTCTATTACAACAAATAGACCTTATTTTTTGAGAAATCACTTAAAAAAGATGAAATAATGAAAATGGATACTATATGAAAGATCATGACTTAAATTTTTTGGAACTCGTACAATCGTCCCTGAAGAATGTTGAAGAATGCGATATTTATCAGGTTAACGCAATGTTAGAAGAAAATAGAGAATTCTATTTGATCGATGTAAGAGAGGACAGAGAGTGGGTACAAGGGTTCATTGCAGGCGCAACACATCTTGGTAAAGGGATCATTGAAAGAGACATCAGTAGGGTTGTAACAAATAAAGATGAGCTTATAGTTTTGTATTGCCAAGGAGGATTTAGATCAGCCTTAGCTGGCGAAAACATAAAGAAAATGGGATACAAAAACGTACTATCAATGTCAGGTGGCTTTAGCGAATGGGTAAATAATAACTTTGCTGTTGATAAGCCTCAATAAAAGATAAAATATAAGATGCGCGTAATATGGAATCTTCTAAAACGGTCGGTATAACAGAGGTAGTCTTAAGAGATGGTATACAGTCTTTATTGGCAACAAGAGTACCTTTAAGAGATCTAGTTTCAATTCTTCCAACTTTAGATAAGGTGGGTTATTGGTCACTTGAAACTTGGGGCGGAGCTACTTATGATTCCTGCATCAGATATCTTAATGAAGATCCATGGGAAAGATTAAGAACCTTTAACTCTCTATTAAAGAACACACCGCAGCAAATGCTAATTCGTGGCCAAAATCTCGTTGGTTACAAACATTACTCAAACAGAGTGGTATCGCATTTTCTAGAAAAATCAGCAGAAAATGGGATAGAGATTTTCAGAACTTTTGATGCGTTAAATGACTTCGAAAATATTGATTTCACAATCAGAGAAGTAAAGAGAATAGGTAAGCATGCACAAGGAACAATAGCTTACACAACAAGTCCTGTTCATGATTTGAATACTTGGATAGATCTAGCAAAAAAAATAGAAGATGCTGGAGCAGACTCTCTGGCAATTAAAGATATGGCTGGTCTACTAAGACCTTTTGATGCTTATGAGCTTGTAAAGAATTTAAAAAGCACCTTATCCATACCAATACATATGCAAACTCATGCCACAACCGGTATGTCTACTGCCACAAATATGAAGGCCATAGAAGCTGGAATAGACAATATCGATACTTCTATATCCTCCTTAAGCATGACTTATGGTCATACTGCAACAGAAACTATGTTAGCAATTTTTGAAAATCAAGAAAGGGAAATAAATCTGGACTTAAGTGCGTTAGAGGAAGTTTCTATATTTTTTAAAGAAATAAGAGATAAATATTCTGAATTTGAGGGAAATCTTAAAGGAGTTGACTCTTCAATGTTGGTAAAACAAGTCCCTGGAGGAATGTTGTCTAATCTAGAATCTCAATTAAGAGCTAACAAGCAAGAGGATAAGATAGATCTAGTCAAAGATGAAATACCTAAGGTTAGGAAAGATTTTGGATATCCCCCTCTCGTAACGCCAGCATCGCAAATTGTGGGTGCACAAGCTCTCCTCAATATTATGAGCAACAGAAGATATGAAAATTTATCCAATGAGTCTCTAAACCTAATTCTTGGTAAATATGGAAAACTTCCTGGAGAGATAGAACCAGACCTCTTAAAGAAAGCTGAATCAATTGGTGTTGATAGTGATAGTTATACTGAAAATGAACTAGACATTATGGCAAATGAATTGAAAGATTTATGCAGTAATAACGGATTACCTGATTTAAGCGAGAAGATCGAAATGCTGTTAACTTATATTATGTTTCCTAATATCGCACTTTCTTTTTTCAAGGAATTAGATATTTGACTAGAGATAGTTTGAGGCAGCTTCTGAGATCGGATCTCCCTCAATTCTTGAGTGATACATAATTCTTCCCTCATTTAAATCCCACATGCTTGCCTGGTGCATTAAGCACCTGTTGTCCCAGATCACAGCATCTCCTACTTCCCATGAGTGATGATAAACCCAGTTGTCATTGCTACAGGCAAAGTCTTCTAATTCTTTAGCAAGATTCTGTGCCTCTTGATCTGACATACCTGTAATCTTATTAATATGTCTACCTATTGTTAAACATTTTTGACCTGTCTCTGAATGAGTTTTAACTAATGGTCTAAGTGGCTTAGGATCAATATCGAAACCGTAACTATTGAATTCACTCACTTTAGGATCTTTATGTCCAAATCTTTCCTTTTGGCTCCATTCATAAGAGTGAAAAGCTGACAAATCTTCAATTTTTTCCTTCATCGCATTACTGAGTCCTTCATAGGCTGCCCTCATATCAGCCCAACCAGTTTCTCCGCCTTTTTTTGGTACTTTATGAGCTGTAAAAACAGCTCCTTTTGCCTGAATTGGCATATAAGTACTGTCATGATGCCACTCCATATTGCCCTTTAATGACTTAACAATATCATCATCATTCGCGTCTCTTATAGAGCCATCATTTCGAACATTACTTATTGGAGAAAGATCAAACTCTAGTGCACCAAAATTTTTTGCAAATTCTATCTGCTGCGAATTAGTTAAATTTTGCTGTGGAAAAATTAAAAGAGCATACTGAAGCCATAATTGATAAATATCTTTAACTTGATCTTGATTGAGATCCGGTAAAGATAATTCCGAGACTTTTGCTCCAAAAGATCTATTCAATGGTTCGACTTTCATTCAGGTATCACTTTATTTATATAATTCTTAATCTAAAATAGATCACACTAATTATTCTACTAACATATGCAGCTTTCGGAAAACAAAATAATTGATTTTATAAAACTAGTACTCTGGAATTAAATAAATGAAACTTTCTAATTCTTACATTGGATTGCCAGAAGAATTTTATCAAGTGGTAAACCCGTCTCCTGTAAAAAATCCAAAGACACTTATTTTCAATGAGGATCTGGCTGACTCACTCGGCATAAATTTAGGAAATGAAGAGGTATTAAATTTCTTTTCTGGTAATGGTTTGCCGGAAGATTCAGTTCCGATAGCATTGAATTATGCTGGGCATCAGTTTGGAAACTTTGTTCAACAACTGGGAGATGGTCGTGCTGTCCTTCTTGGTGAAATCAATACAAAAGATGGTATGTATGATTTACAGTTAAAAGGTTCAGGCAAAACTATGTTTTCAAGACAGGGAGATGGTAGATCAGCTCTTGGGCCAGTTATAAGAGAATATATTCTTAGCGAAGCAATGCACTATCTAGGAGTTCCTACTACAAGAGCTCTAGCGGCCATTGCAACAGGAGAATATGTTGCAAGAGAAACTTTTGAACCCGGAGGTGTACTGACACGAATAGCGAAAAGTCACTTGAGAGTGGGTACCTTTGAATATTTTGCTTCTAGACAACAATTAAATGACGTCAAAATGCTAGCTGATTTTGCTATACAAAGACATTATCCAGAAATAAGAGAAACAGAGAAACACTATCTTGAACTTTTAAAAAAGGTAGCTTCTAATCAATCTAAACTCATATCTAAATGGATGAGCATTGGGTTTATACATGGAGTTATGAATACAGATAATTTCACTATCTCTGGAGAGACTATTGATTATGGACCATGTGCCTTTTTGGATGAGTATCATCCTGGGAAAGTTTTTAGTTCAATAGATCAAAATGGAAGATATGCTTTTGGTAATCAGCCAAGTATTGCTTCATGGAACCTTGCCTCTCTTGCAGGTTGCCTCATTGCGTTCATTGATAAAGATTCAGATAAAGCCAATGAGCTTGCTA